>Ga0315286_10000182_pt1 | contig 47399 bp, 41 predicted proteins | sample YL17G10_0_MG_FD_205038 | JGI IMG/M metagenome (GOLD analysis project Ga0315286, IMG submission 205038) | Sediment microbial communities from Yellowstone Lake, YNP, Wyoming, USA - YL17G10_0 | ecosystem: Environmental > Aquatic > Freshwater > Lake > Sediment | place: USA: Wyoming | collected...
AACGATAAATGTTGCGACTGATCCGGGGTCATTGCGAAATCCCATCATGCGTCTCATCAGTTGCGCCGAAGAAGTATCTTTCGCGAGCTTTCGCTGTCCGGCGAATGCGACAACGACTTTTCCCGCGAGTTTTGGCTTAAGGCTGTCAGCGATGCGGTTGTCCATGTATCCGACAACCGCCGCACCCCCGCTGACATTTGTGTCTCGAGCTGTGAAGGCGATGAAATCCTTGATCCAGGAAAATGTCTTTTCCTCAGTTCTCGATTTCACAGAAATGCTTGTTGCGTCACTTACACGGATCGCCTCCACATCGAACTGTTGAAGATAGGTCCCATTGTCTCCGGTAGCCTTGAGGCCCAAGGATTTGAAGTAGGCGGCTATGTACTTGGCCGCCAATCTTTGGCCGGGATACGAAGTCTCTCGCCCCTGCAATTCATCGGATGTGAGATAGGTAAGGTGTTTTCTCAGGTCCTGTGTCGTGATGGATTCGAATCCTGTGCGGGCATCCTTGTCGATCTTTTGTGCTTGAGCGAAAAACGTGATGAACACAATCAGGCACGATAGTAAGGACTTCATGTTGTTCCTTCCTGTAGAGTTTGATGTTGGCTTTCCTGAAAAATGCCTACAAGGTTAGCGAAAATGGGTGGCAAAATCAAGAAGCGTTGGTTTCAATGTACCGTCATGAAAGAATTTCCGAACTGCCTGACAAATCTTCGTCTTGGAACTGACAGCAACTTGCTTGAAACTGACAATCTGTCTGTATTTGTCACGCATTCTATCGCTGAGGGATTCTGGAAGCACGCTTCCGTTGATATTTCCGCGTTGATGTATGTTGGCACGCCTATTGCAATGTAAGAGTTGTTCAACTCAACAACAATCAACGTCAAGGAGATAAAGCAATGCTTGTAAGAATGAATCTGGACAATCCGATGGCAGGAATTGTGAAAGAATTCCTCTCCGATAACTTTGGATCGAATCCATCCTCCACGCCGGCTGTTGACGTCGCGGAATACGAAAACGAATCAATCGTTCTGATGGAACTGCCAGGCGTCAAGAAGGAAGATATCACTCTTTCGCTCGAAGATGATTTGCTGACCATCAAGGGAGAACGAAAAACCGATCAGGATTCCGGCGCGAAGAAGATTCTGCACCGTGAGATCGTGACAGAGCCGTTTACGAGGTCAATAAGGCTTCCACATCGTATCGATGCCAATGGGATATCTGCCGAACTGCAAAATGGGATTTTGCGGATAACATTGCCGAAAGCTCAGGAAGTTCGTCCCAAGACCATCAAAATCAACTAGCGGCAGGATCGAAGGAGGTCGTTGAATATGGGACAGAATACAGAGCGCTCATTGGTGAAGGTCGGAACGACGTCTCTGGCAAAAAGAATGGATCCGCTGGAGGAATATGTAGCACCTGCGGCGGACATCGTTGAGACGTCAAATGCCTTCATGGTGAAGCTTGATGTTCCGGGGATTCCGAAGGAATCCATCAGTGTCAATACTCTTCCGGACAGGCTTCAAGTCAAAGGCTTGGCACAAAAGCTTCATCACGAGAATGTTAATGTTCTTTTGAGTGAAATACCGAACATGAACTACTATCGAGAATTCCATCTCGGGAAGGGCATCGATCCCGAGAGAATCGAAGCCTATCATCAAGATGGGGTGTTGAGCATTATCTTGCCCAAGAACGCATCGATGATTGCTCGCGAAATACCGATCAAATAGAAACGAACCAAACAAAAAAGAAGGAGGATAACACTATGTCACTCATTCGCTGGAACCCAACGCGTGATTTGGCTGTGTTTCCTTCTGAGATTTCCAGTCTCCAGAGGGATTTGAACCGAATCTTCGACAGTTTTGTCCGGGGAGGACTTGATGAACCTGGATTCATCAATGCTTCATGGATGCCTGCTGTCGATGTCGCCGAAGAAGACAATCAATATGTCGTCAAGGTCGAGCTTCCCGGCGTCAACAAAGACGATGTAAACATCTCCCTCGAATCCAACGTCTTGACAATTCGAGGAGAGAAGAAAACCGAACAGCAGCAAAAAGGAAAGAACTATCATCGTGTGGAACGATCCTTTGGTGCTTTCCACCGGTCATTCACACTCCCGTCGACAGTCAAGGTCGACAAGATCGATGCGGTCTTCAAAGACGGCATACTGGCGGTCACAATGCCGAAAGCGGAGGAAGCAAAACCAAAGCAAATCGAAGTAAAAGTGAAGTAACGTGCAAACGATCTTTCAAATCGGTCGGAGCCCTCAATCAAGGGGGCTTCGATCGATTACAATTTATTGGAACGAATGCCGGCAGTATCCTGGCTTGGCATAGCCTGCAAAGCGAGGACTCTCTCGCGCATTCTTGGACAGAGATTGACGTATGAATACAATCAACGGAACGGCTTTCAAGCCGTACTCACAAACAAAAGGAGCATAAGACAATGACATCCAAAGCGGGCAAAATCATCGGGATCGACCTCGGAACAACCAATTCGGTTGTGGCAGTGATGGAAGGCAACGATCCGATCGTAATAGCGAATGCGGAAGGTGCGCGAACCACGCCGTCGGTTGTCGGCTTCGCCAAATCGGGCGAGCGGCTCGTGGGTGCGGCAGCGAAACGACAAGGAGTTACGAATTCGCAGAATACCGTCTATTCCATCAAGCGGTTCATGGGACGGTTCTACAACGAGACGAATGAAGAGATGAAACTGGTGCCATACAAAGTCATCAGCGGGGAGAACAATACAGCCCGCGTGCAGATCGGTGACCGTGTATACTCTCCCCCTGAAATTTCGGCGATGATTCTTCAAAAAATGAAGCAGACCGCTGAAGACTATTTGGGCACGAAGATTTCCGAAGCCGTCATTACGGTGCCGGCATACTTCAATGACGCACAGCGCCAGGCGACCAAGGAAGCGGGAGAAATCGCCGGTCTCAACGTTCGACGAATTATTAACGAGCCGACAGCCGCCGCGCTTGCTTACGGCCTCGACAAAAAACACAAAGATTCAAAAGTCGCGGTCTTCGATCTTGGCGGAGGAACCTTCGATATTTCAGTCCTCGAGTTGGGGGAAGGGGTATTCGAGGTGAAATCCACAAACGGCGATACCCACCTTGGCGGGGATAACTTCGACATGCGGCTTCTGGAATACATCGCGGACGAGTTCAAGAAGCAGGAAGGAATGGATCTTCGAAAGGATCCGATGGCCCTTCAACGTTTGCGCGAAGCTGCCGAGAAGGCCAAGATGGAACTTTCTCAGCTGATGCAGACAGAAGTGAATTTGCCGTTCATCACGGCAACGGCAGAGGGACCAAAACATCTCAATATGACGATTACCCGGGCAAAATTCGAGCAGCTTGTTGAAGATCTCATACAACGATGTGTTCCTCCAGTGGAAAAGGCGTTGAAGGATTCGGGTCTGAATCCGAATCAAATCGACGAGGTTATTCTTGTCGGCGGCATGACGCGGATGCCTCGCGTGCAACAACTGGTAAAGGACATTTTCGGCCGCGAAGGACATAAAGGAGTAAATCCAGACGAAGTCGTCGCCATCGGTGCAGCCATCCAGGGTGGAGTGCTTGCGGGGGACGTGACAGATGTACTGTTGTTGGATGTGACCCCGCTTTCATTGGGGATCGAAACACTCGGCGGCGTCATGACGCAGATGATACAGGCGAACACGACGATCCCGACAAAAAAGAGTGAAATCTTTTCAACGGCCTCGGACAGCCAGCCTTCCGTCGAGATCCATATACTTCAAGGAGAGCGCCCGATGGCGATTGACAATCGCACGCTCGGTCGCTTTCATCTGGATGGAATTCCTCCAGCACCGCGTGGTGTTCCACAAATCGAAGTAGCTTTCGACATCGACGCAAATGGAATGCTCCATGTCTCGGCAAAAGACAAGGCAACGAACAAAGAACAAAGCATTCGCATAACTTCTTCCAGCGGATTGTCCAAAGAAGAAGTGGAGAAAATGAAGACGGACGCGCAAGCTCATGCTCAGGAAGACAAGAAACGAAAAGACGAAATCGAGACGAAGAACCAAGCGGACAATCTTGTGTTTCAAACGCGCAAGCAATTGAAGGACCTCGGCGACAAAATGAGTGAGGAACTGAAATCCAAGGTCGAAAACGCTGCTACGGCACTCGAAGAGGCAATCAAGAGCAACAACATCAATGATATCAAGGCGAAAACAGAAGTCCTCAATAGCGCCTGGAACGAGGCATCGACGAAAATGTACGAGTCTGCAAAGGCGGCCGGAGGGCCACAAGCCGGCGGTCCACAACCTGGTTCGGGGCAGCAGCAACAGCAACAACAAGGTGGCGGAGATGGAGGCAAGAAGGTTGAAAACGCCGACTTCGAAGTGGTCGATGACAAATAACTGCAGCCTTAGTTCAGCCAAGAAGAGTTGGTAGATGACGCGAGAGTGAAACGACAAAGGGCGAGGCGATTCCTCGCCTTTTGCGTCCTTAGTACATCAGCGAAGAAACAGCGACAAGCCTGTGCCAACTCCAAAAGAAGAACTTGCGGCAAAGTCATCAAAGGGACATTGATGGTAGCACCCAGCATAGTATCAACATCGCGGGAATCGTTTCCAAATAGTGGATACCACCGAGTACTCGCGAAGACTTCGTCGAATCAAAGCAAGTCGGCGCAAGAACGCGAAGACACTTCGTGCTATCGTGATCGGTATTGAGGATCTCGGACGGTTCTCAGAGAGGAGCATATGAATTTCAGTAGATTTACAATCAAATCTCAGGAGGCGGTTCAGAATGCACAGGAAATTGCCGCTAGTTACGGCAACCAAATAATTGAACCTGAACATCTTCTGGCTGCCTTGATTCAGGATGCCGACGGAATCGTTGTTCCAGTTCTCCAAAAAGTGGGTGCAAATGTCAACTATCTCAAAATCAAAATCAACGAAGCGATCGAAAAACTCCCAAAAGTACAGGGAACTGGATTAGGGAGCCAGCATCTATCCCCTTCTCTCGGCAAGATCTTCGAATTGGCACAAAAAGAATCACAACAACTGAAAGATGAATACGTCAGCACCGAGCATCTTCTTCTCGGATTGCTCGAAGAGACACCGCAACATGGTACATCGCTGGTTGGGAAATTGCTCACAGATCAAGGTGTGACAAAGCGTGACATCTACAAGGCCCTCAAGGACGTTCGCGGCAGTCAACGGGTGACGGATCAAAACCCTGAGGACAAATACCAATCGTTGGAACGATTTGGCCGGGACCTCAACGAACTCGCACGGCGGGGAAAATTAGATCCTGTCATAGGACGAGAAGAAGAAATCCGGCGTGTTTTACAAGTGCTTTCACGCAGGACCAAGAACAATCCTGTTCTGATCGGAGATCCGGGAGTTGGAAAGACGGCGATAGCAGAGGGAATCGCACGCCGTATCGTTCAAGGTGACGTTCCAGAGAACTTGAAAACCAAGCGAATCATCGCCCTGGATATGGGAACACTTGTGGCCGGAACAAGTTTTCGCGGTCAATTTGAAGAGCGATTAAAGGCAGTTTTGAAAGAAGTCACCGATTCCAATGGCGAGATTATCTTGTTCATCGACGAACTTCACACGCTGGTGGGAGCCGGAGCTGCGCAGGGAGCGGTCGATGCTGCAAACATGTTAAAACCGGCTCTGGCGCGTGGCGATCTGCGTGCAATCGGAGCGACTACCATCGATGAATACCGCAAACACGTTGAAAAAGACCCGGCTCTTGAACGTCGCTTCCAGCCCGTTCTTGTGGATGAACCAACCGTCGACGACACGGTGTCTATCTTGCGAGGACTGAAGGAACGATACGAGGTTCATCACGGTGTCCGAATCACTGACGGCGCAATTGTTGCCGCCGCACAACTAAGCCATCGATACATTGCAGATCGGTTCTTGCCGGATAAAGCAATCGACCTGGTGGATGAATCCGCTTCGAAACTGCGTATTGAGATCGACTCGATGCCGGAGGAACTTGACGATGTTGAGCGAAGAATACAGCAACTGGAGATCGAACGCGAGGCGGTCAAACGCGAAATCGACTCGGAGTCGAAAACAAGACTCGAAATACTTCAGCGCGAATTATCCGATTTGAATGAGAAACGATCGCAGCTCAGGGCGCACTGGCAAATCGAGAAGGACCTGATCCAGTCGATTCGAACGATGAAGGCGGACATCGACAAAGCCAAGCAGGAAGCGGAATTGAAAGAGCGTCAAGGCGAACTGGGAAGAGTTGCAGAGCTTCGCTATGGCGTGATTGCGGGTTTGGAGAAGAAGGTCAAGGACACCTCGGCTCGATTAGCAGAGGTTCAGAAGGATCACAAGATGCTGAAGGAAGAGGTCGATGCAGAGGATGTCGCGGAAATCGTGGCAAAGTGGACGGGTATCCCCGTTGCCCGTATGCTGGAAAGTGAGCGAGCCAAGCTTCTTCATCTGGAAAAGAGGATACACGAGAGGTTAGTGGATCAAGAGGAGGCTGTCAAAGCAGTCTCGGATGCCATACGGAGAAGCCGCGCAGGTCTGCAGGACACAAAGCGTCCCATCGGATCATTCATCTTCCTCGGCAGTACCGGTGTCGGCAAGACAGAGCTTGCACGTGCTCTGGCAGAATTCCTTTTCAACGACGAGAATGCCCTGGTGCGCATCGATATGAGTGAGTACATGGAGAGCTTCTCTGTCTCTCGCCTTATCGGTGCTCCTCCTGGCTACGTCGGCTACGAGGAGGGTGGACAACTCACGGAGGCTGTGCGCAGGAAACCATATTCCGTTGTTCTTCTCGACGAAATTGAGAAGGCACATTCCGAAGCCCTCAATGTGCTCCTTCAACTGCTCGACGATGGCCGGCTGACCGATGGCAAAGGCCGGACGGTCGACTTTAGGAACACCATCGTTATTATGACCTCCAATCTTGGATCCCATCTTATCCAGGAAAAAGTCCAAGACCTCAACGAGAACAATCGCGATGAGATCATGGGGGAACTCCGTGTTCGATTGTTTGAGATGCTGAAGAAGACCATACGTCCGGAATTTCTGAATCGCATCGATGAAATTATCCTCTTTAAACCGTTGACGATATCAGACATCAAAGCCATCGTTGATCTCCAACTGAAATCTCTGATGAAGATGCTGTCCGAGAAGAAGATCGTCCTCGAAGTGACAGAGGAAGCAAGGGATCGCCTCGCGACGATGGGGTACGATCCAAGCTTTGGCGCGCGTCCGCTGAAGCGGGTGATTCAGAAATACCTCATCAACGGTCTATCGGAACAAATACTCGAAGGCTCCGTACGCGAAGGAGATACGGTCCTCGTGGAGATTGATGCACGCGGCATGGTGAAGTTTGTGAGGAAGATGAAGGCAGAAATCGTGAACTGACCCCATCGCAGTACGATGACCGATGGAGAAGTTTGCACCAAGATGAGCAAAAAGGAATGTAGAGGTATCTTCGTCGCCCTCCGGTTCAATCTCCACGTTTGAATAACTCCGGCAGGTTTGCTGCACAATGAGGCCGTGCAAGAAACACCACGGCGAAAAGTTGATCATGAAAAAGCTAAGGAACCCTGTCAAAATCTCCGTATCTTGTTCATTATATGCAGCTATCTTCATTGTTAGGTCATACGCAGGAACTTCTTGGACTTGTCCGCGAATCCGACAGACCGGCAGATAGTGTGATCGATTCGTTCTTTCGGTCGCACAAGTATCTTGGCTCCCACGATCGACGTTTCATTGCCCAGACTACGTATGGATCGCTCCGCCATCTCCGACGATGCGAGGCTGTTCTTCAATATTCTCTGGGCGAGTCGGCACGCGATCTCAAGAGCCCGGACGGTCTCCTGTTTATCGCCATTGTCTATCTCCTGAATATCGAGCGAACGACTCCACTCAAGTCCGAAGACATCCTTCCGAAGATGTCGTCCCCCATGCCGCCACAACAATGCTCCAATCTGTTGAAGCGAATTTCTTCCGTCGGGCCTATCGCAGCTGACAATCCAGTGGAACGCATCGGCATCGAGTATTCCTTTCCCGATTGGATGGTTACAAAGTTTATCGATGAATTTGGGGAAAAGGAAACGGAGATGATCTGTTCCAGTCTCAACGAACAAGCCCCCTTGACAATTCGGGTGAACACGCTCAAGACTTCGATTGAGCAATGTCAGGCTGAGCTCAAACGAGAAGGCGTTGCAACCGTCCGGACGGGCATGTCTCCCATCGGACTCACAATCCCCAAACGTCTAAACGTATTCCAACTTGAAGCGTTCCAAGGGGGGCTGTTTGAAGTTCAGGATGAAGGGAGTCAGCTGCTTCCACTGTTTGTTGACCCAAAACCTACAGCGAAAGTCCTGGATGCCTGCGCTGGAGCTGGTGGCAAGTCTCTCGAACTGGCGGCACTGATGAAAAATCGGGGAGAGCTTTTCGCCACGGACACGAACAAATTTCGAATACAGGAATTGAAAAAACGGGCTCGTCGCGCCGGCGCTTCGAATATTCGGCCTATGGATGTGATTTCCATCGATGATCTCCACGGCAAATACCGTGACTATTTTGACGTCGTTTTTGTCGATGCTCCTTGCAGCGGCATAGGTACGATCCGGAGAAATCCGGGAATGAAATGGACCGTCGATGAAACTATGGTGAAGGAAGTTTCCGAAAGGCAGAAACAAATTCTGCAATCGTGTTCGCCCCTGGTTAAAGCGGGGGGCAAACTCGTGTACGCGACATGCACATTGTTTAGGCAGGAAAACGAGGAGGTTATCGATCGCTTCCTTTCTGCTAATCCACGGTTCACTCTGAAGAACTCCGCGGAGGCAGCAAAGAGGATAGGGATTGAGAGTGCGATTACGAACAATGTAATCAAACTCATGCCACACGTGCATGGGACGGACGGCTTCTTCTGTGCGATGCTCGAAAAAGGGGTGGCATGATGATAGATTTGCTTTGAAGGAAACATACGTTGCGTTGATTCTCCCTACATCTTTCAATATACTCTAAAGGTTTTCAATGTCTTACTACTTCAATTGGAGGTACGAGTTATGTCAAAGGTAATCGTTGTTCTGCTGAGTCTGCTCATTGTCGTGGCCTGCAAACGAGTAACAGATGAAGAGCTCTGGAACAAGGGAGTCGAAGCACAAAAGGCTGACAAGTTCGAAGAGTCACTGCTGCAGTATGATCAGCTCATCAATGACTATCCAAATAGTCCCAAGGTCCCGGATGCCTTGTACGCGATGGCGAGTATCTATCAAAGCAATCAACGCGACATACCGAAGGCGATTGGGTTGTACCGGAAGGTGGCACAGGAATATCCGAATCACGCGACGGCCTCGAGTGCCTCGTTTCTGATAGGATTCCTCTACAACAACGAATTGAAGAACCTGGATTCGGCCAGAGTTGCTTATGAGCTCTTCGTGAAGAAGTACCCCGACAGTCCAATGATTGCTTCGGCACAGTTTGAACTAGATAATCTCGGCAAAGATCCCAACAAAATTATCGATGCGACAGCCAAGCCGTTGAAGCCGTTCCCGAAGACGAATCCACAGAAGGCCGGTTCGAAGAAATGAATGAAGCGCTGAAATATCTCCAGCCAAGCGTTGTAGCGCAGCTTGGAACAATGGAACTGCGTGCCCGCCTTGTTGTTGAAGGATTCATAACGGGTCTTCACAAAAGCCCATACCATGGATTTAGCGTCGAATTCACAGAACACCGTCCCTATATGGCGGGGGACGAAATCAAGCATATCGACTGGAAGGCATATGCCAAAACCGACCGGTATTACATCAAGCAGTTCGAAGAAGAGACCAATCTTAAGTCGTACGTTGTCCTCGATGCAAGCGCTTCCATGCACTACGGCTCGAAAGGCCATCTGACGAAGCTGGAATATGCAGCGTTCACTGCGGGTGCGCTTTCATATCTGATGGTGGAACAGCGCGATGCGGTCGGATTAACGGTCTACGACGAACACGTGCGCACTGTGATTCCGCCAAGGGCGACACGATCGAATCTGAAGCAAATCCTTGTTGAGTTGGAGCGAACAGAGCCGGGGAAGAAAACCGGGATCGCTGCCTCGCTTCACGAAGTTGCTGAAACAATCAAGCGCCGTGGACTGGTAATTATTCTGAGCGATTTCTTCGACGATCCGGCCAAGGTCATAACCGCGTTCAAGCATTTTCGCCACAAGGGAAACGAAGTCATCGTAATGCAGGTTCTTGACCCGATGGAGCAATCCTTCGCGTTTGGTGCCGATGCGACCTTCAAGGATATGGAATCCAGTGAAGAACTTGTCACACAGCCCTGGCATATTCAGGCGGCCTACCAGGAATCCATGCGGGAGTTCATTGATACCTACAAACGCGAATGCAGAGACAATGCCATCGATTATGTGCTGCTCGATACAAACACACCGTTTGACAGAGCTCTCATGGAATACCTCACGAAACGTCGGAGATTGAGCTAGAGAGTCGTTGGACTTATGCCTTGCGGTGCGGCTGTCTCATAAGAAAGTAGAGATCCGAATTATCCAAATCGAAACTGCCCGACTCACTTCCTGGTCAACGAAAACAAAGCATCGAACCGAGCCTCTCTGCGCAGAATTGTTCTTTTGAAGTTCACATTTGCCTTTTTCTCTTATCCATGCTACTTCTCGAGTGACCAGGAACGAATCCATCCGGGATCTGGCGGAATTGACGTTGATTGATCGACAACATGCCTGAAAATACTCTCATCGTTCGCGGTGCGCGCGTCCACAATCTCAAGAATATCGATGTCGATATTCCGCGTGACAAATTGGTGGTGATAACCGGCCTTTCCGGATCCGGGAAGTCGAGTCTTGCATTCGACACGATCTATGCAGAAGGGCAGCGTCGGTACGTTGAATCACTGTCATCGTACGCGCGGCAGTTCCTTGGCCTCATGGAACGCCCGGATGTGGACTACATCGAAGGCCTGAGTCCCTCGATATCGATCGAGCAAAAGACCATCAGCCACAATCCACGTTCCACCGTGGGAACGGTCACGGAAATCTACGACTACTTGAGATTGCTCTTCGCCCGGGTGGGTACTCAATTCTGCTACAACTGCGGTCGTAAGGTCCAACGGCAATCGGTCGACCAGATCATCGAAGCGATCCTCAACTACCCCGAAGGAGCCAAACTCCAGATACTGGCTCCTATTGTCCGCGGCAGAAAAGGGCACTATCGTGAACTGTTCGCGCAGATTCTGAAAGATGGCTTCATCCGTGTCCGGGTCGACGGTGAATTGCGGCAGATCGAAAAAGGAATGAAGATCGATCGCTACAAGATTCACAACATTGAAATCGTGGTTGACCGGATCGTCGTGAAGAAAGATATTCGCTCCCGCGTTGCAGATTCTGTTGACATTGCTCTCAAGTTCGGCGAGGGCGTGCTCATTGTAAATGACGGAAAACAGGATCAACTGTTCAGTCAGAAATATTCATGCCACGAGTGCAGCATCAGCTATGATGAGCCTGCCCCCAACTCATTCTCCTTCAACACTCCTTACGGCTCATGCCCTGCCTGCGAAGGATTGGGAGAGAAGAAGGCGTTCAACCTGCAGCTCATCATTCCCGACGACAGTCGTAGTATCAACCGGGAGGGAATTGCTCCTCTCGGCAAGCCGCGGCAAACATGGATGTTCAGCCAAATCCGCGCCGTTGCGAAGAAATTCAAGTTTGATCTGGACACACCGATCGGAAAGCTCCCCAAACAAGCACTGGATGCGCTTCTCAACGGGACAGGGGATGAAAAACTCGAGATCGAATACGCCCACGAATCCGGACGTGTGACGACGTACAAGCATCGCTATGGCGGACTGATGCAAATGCTCAAGCGGTACTATGATGAAACATCGTCCAACTACATCCGCGAATGGGTTGAATCCTTCATGACGACACTGCCATGCGATGTGTGCAACGGCGGAAGACTGAAAAAAGAAAGCCTGGCAATTCGGTTAGAAGATGCCGTCAGCGGAAAACAGTCATCCATCCATGACATTGTGAGGCTTTCGCTGACCGATGCGCGTGGACTATTTGAGACATTGTCGTTTACACCAAGACAGCTTGCAATCGCCCGACCGATTCTGAAGGAAATCAAACAGCGCCTGGACTTCATGCTTAATGTCGGGCTGGAGTATCTCACCTTGGACCGTCCGGCACGCACACTTTCTGGAGGAGAAGGACAAAGAATTCGTCTTGCCACGCAGATAGGAACTCAACTCGTTGGGGTACTGTACATTTTGGACGAGCCGAGCATTGGACTTCATCAACGAGACAATATCAAGTTGATACGATCTCTGAAATCGCTCCGCGATCTTGGAAACACCGTCATTGTCGTTGAGCATGACAAGGAGATGATCGAGAGTGCAGACTATGTTATCGACCTTGGGCCCAGAGCCGGGGAACACGGTGGCCAGGTTGTGGCAACGGGAAGCCCTCAGCGGCTTAAAACACTCAGAAACGGTGCGGCCTTGAATTCACTGACTGCTCAGTACCTCAAAGGCGCTCATTCAATCTCCGTACCGGCAAAACGGCGAAAAGGAAACAAAACTTGTCTTGTCTTAAAAGGTGCAACGGGAAACAATCTTAAGGCTGTTGAGTTGTCAATTCCGCTGGGCCTGTTTGTCTGTGTTACCGGTGTCAGCGGATCCGGCAAATCAACGTTGATTAACGAAACGCTCTTCCCGATTCTGTCGCGTACATTCTATAAGACCAATTACGTTGCGCTGCCTCATAAATCCATCACAGGATTGCAGAATATTGACAAGGTCATTGATATTGATCAATCTCCCATCGGAAGAACACCCCGGTCCAATCCTGCCACCTATACAGGTCTCTTCACGATTATTCGCGACTTGTTTACCGAACTGCCTGAAGCAAAGATCCGCGGCTACAAAGCGGGTCGGTTTAGTTTCAACGTGAAGGGCGGACGTTGCGAAGGATGCGAGGGAGATGGTCTCAAAAAGATCGAAATGAACTTTTTGCCGGACGTCTATGTTGTTTGCGATGTTTGTAACGGCAAGCGCTACAATCGCGAGACCCTTGAGGTGCACTTCAAAGGGAAATCTATCTCCGATGTGCTGGACATGACAGTCGAGGAGGCCTTGTCCCTCTTCAGCGAGCTGCCGCGGCTTCAACGTAAACTCCAGACATTGTATGACGTTGGCCTGGGGTATATTCGTCTCGGTCAACAGGCGACAACTCTTTCCGGCGGCGAAGCCCAACGCGTGAAACTCTCAACGGAATTGTCCAAGATTGGGACCGGAAAGACAATCTATATTCTGGATGAGCCGACAACCGGTCTCCACTTTGAGGATATCCGTATGCTCTTGTCAGTTCTCAACAAACTGGTAGACAAAGGAAACACGGTTGTCGTGATTGAGCACAACCTCGATGTCATCAAGACAGCAGACTGGATCATCGATCTTGGCCCGGAGGGGGGACAACAGGGGGGTGAGATTGTGGCGGAAGGGACGCCTGAAGAAGTTGCGAAAAATCCGGCGTCTTACACGGGGCAATTCCTGGCAAGGTTCATGAACGAAACATGAGTCGCTGGGATGGAGGATCAATGGTTGTGTCGTTCTAAACTGGCGCAGTCGCCCCGATGGGGCAACATGGTTCTGACTATCTTCCCGAATTCCTGCCTGCTCCAGACACCCACGGATTTCCTTTCACACAGAATCTCCACTTCTTCTCCGTACCTTTCCGAATACCGACACGGGTTGTTGTCTGAATCTGCGAGTTAGGAATCTCTTCTCCGGCCAGGAGATAAATATCTTCTCCCAGCAGGTCGACGCCGTTTTGAGGACGTTTGATACCAAATGCCTGGCAGAAGTTTGCAGGACCGCTGCAAAGATTGGTACCCTCTCCGTTCTTTCCCCGAAGTCGGCGCATGATCTCAATCCCTTCGACAAGCTCGACGGCCCGAATCAAGACTGCTTCGCCGATTCCTCTCCCGCGCGTCACCACATTTGCACAAAAGTGCATGCCATAGGTGAAATAGACATACAGATGCCCGCCTTCCCAGAACATTACTTCATTTCTCTTTGTTCGTCCGTGATACGCATGGCTTGCCGGGTCGAGCGAGCCGCGGTAAGCCTCGACCTCCACAATCCTGCCGACAAGCTTTTTGCCGCGGTAGTTCCGCACAATGTGCTTGCCGAGAAGCGCTTTTGCGATCCGAAGAGTTGAACCAAGATAGAAGGAGCGAGGGAGCTTTTTCAACTCGAACTGTGTAGTGAGGATTACAGAGTGGAAGAGAAGGAGAATCCCGAAGCGGGAAATGAGTAATCTGCGACGTTGTTATTTTCGGAAATCTCGAACAATTGCATCAATCTGCTTGGCCGTGATTCCAGTCCCAAAATCATGTTTCTTTTCTGGAGACACTTTCTTCTCCTCGGCCGTCATTGGCTCTTGTACAGACTTCGGAGCGTTCTGCACTGAAGTTGGCGCAGTAGATATTGCATCCTTTGGTTCCTGGAGCCGGGTCCTTGCTTCTTCTTTCGGTGTCAACACCGAGCTTCCAGCTTTCAGTCTGATTCTTTCCTCAATCTCCTCTATCCATGTTTTTCCCGAAGGAGCCAATGAATGTTGAAGGATTGCCTGTCGGGCGGGCTGTGTGCTCGTCGGCGTAATCGGTGTGCCTATGAAGTGTTCCGGTGGATTGATGGGGCGTGTCTCGAAGGCCAACCGTTTGATGTTAATGAGATGTTTTGCCGAAACGTTTTCTGAAATGATTGAGCCGCCAAACGTTCCCGGACCCAGGGTTAGAGATGGAAGCAATTCGTTGGTATAGCCCACAGCTCCGAGAGCGGCTTGGGTGTTGACCAAAATTCGGAACGCCGGTTTCTCAAGTCCGAACTTCAACACTACTTCGGAATCTGTAGAATGAATAACCATCGAGTGTCCCAGGCCGCCAAACTCCAAAATTTGAATGCACATTTCACATCCTTCCTGCCACCCATTTGCTGTGAAGAGGGCGAGGACAGGGGAGAGTTTCTCGCGCGAAAGAGGATAGTCTCTCCCGATCGCCGGGAGCTCGGCAATGATAACCGATGTGTCATGGGGGACGTCAAAACCAGCTTTCCGGGCGATGACGGATGGCGACTTGCCGACGATTTCAGGGTTGATCGCGCCGCGTTTATCGAACATCGTTTTGCTTAACCGTTCCTTCTCCTCCGGGGAGACAAAATAGGCACGCCGTTTCTTGAACTCTTCTACAGCCAATTTCTTAATGGGTGCGTCAAGGATGGCAGCTGATTCTGTAGAACAGAGAACTCCCCAATCAAACATCTTGCCTGATACGATGTCTGCCACTGCCTTCTTTACGTTGGCCGTGCGTTCGATGAAGGAAGGGACATTGCCGGGACCAACACCATACGCTGGTTTGCCTGAACTATAAGCTGCGCGGACCATGGGTGTCGAACCGGTGGCGAGTATCACGGCAGTATGCTTGTTCCTCATCAATTCATCCGTTCCTTCAGAGGTCGGAATCGACATACAATTGATGAGTCCCGGCGGTGCCCCTGCTTTCTCCGCAGCCTGAGAAATGATCCGTGCGGCTTCAAGCGTAGAATTGACCGCTCTCGGATGTGGGCTCGCGACGACGGCATTCCGCCCTTTAAGGGAGATGATGGCCTTAAACATAAGCGTCGATGTTGGATTCGTCGACGGAATGAGCGCGGCAACGACTCCCATTGGTTCTGCAATCTGGATAATCCGTCGTTCTTTGTCTTCGTGGATAACACCCACGGTCTTCAGGTCTTTGATGGATTCCCAGACTCTCTTGGTGGCAAACTCGTTCTTCTTTTTCTTGTCCTCAGGTTTTCCGAATCCCGTCTCTTCATGGGCCAGCTTTGCAAGCTTCTCTGATGAGGCAAAACCGGCATCTGCCATGGCTTTAACAATCGCATCAACCTTTTCCTGGGTAAAAGGGCGGAAAGCAAGCTGCGCTTGTTTTGCTTTGGCAAGGAGATCGCGGGCTTCCTGAATTGATTGAAGGTCTTTGTCGAAAGGCATCAGGGACTGTGAGATGTTATGTCCCGAATATAAACCAATTTTCACTCCCTGTCAATTTACACCATGTCGCACAAACTCTCTATCAAACTTCCTTGTTCCGTACAGAGCAAATACCGGGGATCTTTCGACAAAGCGAAAATCCCTTGTTTCTTTCGCAGTTGGAATCTACATTGCTCTCAACGTCACAGACACCAAACCCAGCCGGAAAACACCGCAGATGATCAAGGAAATCAAGACAATCTTCGAGGATGATTGCATTGTCGTGATCGACAAGCCCGCGAAGTTATTGGTTCTGCCGGACCGATATGACAAGTCGATCGCGAATTTGTACCACTTTCTCAGGGATCGATACGGGTCTATCTTTGTCGTTCATCGGATTGACAGAGAAACCAGCGGCCTGATTGTCTTTGCCAAAACGGAAGAGTCACATCGTGGATTGAGCCAGCAATTTGAGTCACGGACCGTCCAGAAGACCTATCGGGCGATTTGTATGGGTGAATACTCAGGCGAAACCGGGACAATCGATCTTTCTCTGGGGCCGAGCCGAAATTCAAAAGGGAAAATGAGAATTGACGAGCGACATGGTAAAGAGGCGATAACCAACTTCAAAGTCTTGGAGCAGTTTGAAGGCTATTCCTACGTCGAAGCAAAGCCGGAAACGGGACGGACGCACCAAATTCGCGTTCACCTCAGCGCTATAAACTTACCGATCATGGGTGATTCGCTGTACGGCGGCGGCAATCACTTCTATCTTTCCCAGATCAAGCCAAAATACAAACTTGCAGGAGAAGAAAAGCCGCTTCTTGACCGAACCGCCCTCCATGCAAGCAAAATTGTCTTTCTTCATCCAGTCTCCGGAACAACAATCGGTCTCGAGACGGATATTCCGAAGGACATGAGGATCGTGCTGAAATATTTGAAGCAGTTGCGGGACAAGCAGGATCGGGAACCGATCCAACACAGTCAAAACGGCGGGATCTTACAACGCGATGGGGAATCCGGCTAAAGATTAAGTTTGGGCTGAATTGAGCTGAGGCCTTTTGGTTTGATTCCGAAATGTTTGAATCCAAGCTCTGTGATTTCTCTTCCGCGAGGAGTCCGAGCCAGAAATCCTTCTTGTATCAAGTATGGCTCATACACTTCCTCCAAGGTGCCGGCCTCTTCGCCGACGGCGACGGCAAGAGTATTGAGACCTACCGGTCCACCTGAAAACTTCTCGATAATTGCCTGGAGAATCCGTTTGTCCATTTCGTCAAGGCCAAGTTCGTCCACTTCAAGCGCCTTGAGGGAATAGTCAGCAACTTCCCGAGTGAGCACACCTTTGTGCATGGACAGTTTGTTCTCTGCTTGCGCGAAATCTCTGCATCGGCGAAGAAGCCGATTTGCAATACGCGGTGTTCCACGGGATCGTTTGGCAACTTCCTGCAATGCGCCAACATCGGACCGAATCTCCAGAAGTCCTGCCGAGCGCTCGAGGATACGATGTATTTGAACGCTATCGTAGTAGTCCAACCGGTTCGAAATTCCAAACCGAGATCGAAGAGGTGAGCTGAGAAGTCCCGCCCTCGTTGTTGCTCCAACGAGTGTGAAGGGCTTCAGCCCGAGTTGGATGGTTTTTGCCCCGGGTCCACTGTCGATAACAATATCGACGCGGAAATCCTCGATGGCCGAGTAGAGATACTCCTCAATTCTTGCGGGAACACGATGGATTTCGTCGATGAACAGTACTTCTCCGGATTCAAGGGATGTGAGGATTCCCGCCAGATCCCCGGGCTTCTCAAGTGCCGGGCCTGAGGTCATTTTGATGCCAGTCTGCATCTCATTTGCGATGATATGGGCGAGCGTGGTCTTTCCGAGTCCAGGCGGACCGGTGAGCAGGACGTGGTCGAGAGGTTCATTCCTCTGTCGGGCAGCTGCAATGAATACCCTCAGATTGTCGACGATTTTTTCTTGCCCGACGAATTCCTGCAGGGAACCTGGCCGTAACGTGCGGTCAAGCTCAATTTCTTGATCAAGACGGTCGGGTTGTGTTATGTCGGGTCGTTTCATCGGGAAAAGTATACCTGGAATGGGAGTGAATTGCAAGAGTGACTGTTGACGGAGCCTCAGACACCTGAATACTTCAGCGCCTTCTTAATCAATTCTTCCACGGTCAACATGGCACCTCCGGCGTCCTTGAGCGCGAGTCGTATCGCCTTTTCTGCCGCCGGACGACCGTAACCGAGAGATGTCAATGCAAGCAATGCCTCACTGCGAGTTTCTGTGTTCATGTCGCCTGTGCCGAGAGAAGATCCAGGAGACAAATCAACCCTGCCAATCCTGTCACGCAGTTCAACAATCAACCTTTCCGCAGTCTTTTTCCCTACGCCCGGTATCGTTGTTAACGCAGAGACATTGCCGGAAGAGATATGTTGCTGTATTTCTGAAACAGAAATACCCGAAAGGATGCCTTGGGCGATTTTTGGTCCGATTCCCGAAATCGAAATAAGCATCTTGAACAAGTGGCGTTCAGCTTCAGTGGCAAATCCAAACAATTGGAGAGCGTCTTCCCGCACATGTAAGTGTGTGAGAAGAACAACAGGTGCATTGATTGCACCAACGGAGGAATACGTTGAGAGAGGAATGCTGACAGCATAGCCGATACCGTTCACTTCAACCAGCAGGTCGGTCGGGGACTTACTCTTCAGGATTCCGCTCAGGGAGGCAATCATCGCAGTCGGAGCACTCGATGTGGATGTGCTTTGATGAAAGAAGACCAATTCTTGTGCTGGAGGGACGATCTTCCGTTGGATTTTGACCCGGCCACACGATGGTGATGACACAACGCAACGGCAAGTGCGTCGGTCGCATCGAGCAACTTCGGAGCCTCCCGAAGTCTCAGGATCGATTGTACCATGAATTTGACCTGCTTCTTCGAAGCAGCTCCATTGCCCACGACAGCTTTCTTGACTTCTCGAGGAGAATATTCGGCTGTTGGGATTTCGTGATTCACGGCGGCAAGGATCGACACGCCACGTGCATGGCCGATCTTGAGTGCGGATTGAGCATTCTTGCCGTAGAATGCCGTTTCAATTGCAAATTCGTCCGGATGATAGGTGGCGATGACACTGCAAAGCCTCGAATAGATCTCCTTCAGTCGAATCGGCATAGATCGTTCGCCTCGATTGACAATCACGTCATAGTCAAGGACGGTCACCGCATTGTGGACTGCATCGATGACTCCATAACCCGTCATGAGGGTTCCCGGATCAACCCCGAGTATGATCATAAAGACACTTTGTTCGATTCGAAAAAAAAAGCTTACAGAACTCTATATATCAAGACTAGCAAGGACCTTGTCGTCAATGTCAAAATTGGAGTGCACTTTTTGTACATCATCATGTTCTTCCAACGCTTCAATCAACTTGATCACGTTTTCAGCGTCTTTTCCTTCCACCTTGACGGTGTTTTCCGCTATCATTTGGATCTCCGCATGCTCTATCTTGATACTTCTCGCCTCGAGCGCATTTCTGACTTTCTCAAAAACCTCGGGTGTGGTTACGACCGTGAATAGATCATGCTCAGTCTTCATGTCTTCAGCACCGGCATCGAGTACGATGGTCATAAGGTCGTCTTCTGCAATCGCTGATATTGGAACAGCGATGATTCCCTTCTTGTGGAATTGGAATGCGACCGCTCCGGCAGAGGCCAATTTGCCGTGATGCCTCTCCAAAATATGTCTAATCTCTGAAACCGTACGGGTCTTGTTGTCGGACACACCTTCAATCATCAGCGCCACACCCGCGGCACCGTAGGCTTCATAGACCACATCTTCGTACGCCATGCCGGGCAACTCACCGGTTCCTTTCATGATGGCCCGCTTGATATTGTCGGCAGGCATATTGCTCTCTTTCGCTTTGTCGATCGCCATCCGGAGGCGGGGATTGCCTTCCGCGCTGCCGCCGCCGAGCCGCGCTGCAATCGTAATCTCCTTGATGATCTGTGTGAATACTTTTCCGCGCCGAGCATCGGTCACGGCCTTCTTTCGTTTAATTGTTGCCCATTTGGAGTGACCCGACATCGTTATTCTCCTGCGTGAGTAATCCGATATATTCCAAAACAGAAAACGAAGAGACGCTATTCTGCGATCTTGAGATCCCGAACTTTCAGTTGAGGCATCATCGTTCCTTCGTAGTCGTTCTCATCGAGTGAAAAGGCGAGATGAAGTCCGGCTCGGCCCTGAAGCGTTCGTTCGAGAAGATCTCCGAGGTTGAATCCGACGGCATCAATCGTCCGGCTTTTCTTCTTCACCTTGAACTTCAGGTGGTTCTTTCCCACGATGCGTGGTTGGCCGTAAATCTCCACATTTTGGGTCGAGAACACTGGCCGCATGTTGTCCGGCCCGAACGGGGCAAACTGGCTGAGGACACGGACAAACTTCGGCGTCAATTCCGCAACGTCAAGGTCAGCGTCAACCGTGATTTCGGGTGTCAGAAGCTCCTTGGGAAGGGTTTCATTTGCCACTTTGTAGAATGCCTCCCGGAATTCGTCAATCTTGTCGAGCTCTACCGTCAGACCTGCAGCATATTTATGGCCGCCAAACTGGATAATCTTGTCTTCGCACTTCTTCAATGCCTGGTAGATATCAAAGCCGGACACGCTCCGGGCGGATCCCTTGGCAACCCCATCAATCGTTGTCATCATCACCGCTGGACGGTAGTAGCGTTCGACAATTCGGGAAGCAACAATGCCAATGACTCCGGGATGCCAGCCATCCTGGTGGAGAACGATGGCGTGATTTTGTTCGACGTCAACGTTCTGCTCAATGTACTCCTGGGCATTGGCGAACGTGTCCTCGTCGATGCGCCTGCGATTTCGATTTTCCTCCTCCATGACTTGAGCAAGGATGAGGGCCTTTTCGTATGAATCGCACGTAAGCAGTTCGACGGCACGCATGGCATCCCCCAGGCGGCCTACAGCATTGATTCGGGGAGCAAGAACGAATACGACCTGTCCGGCGTTGACTCGTCCTGCCTTCAATCCGGAGGTTTCAATTAAAGCCCGGATGCCGGGGAGCGGTGTCGTATTGATGAGCTCAAGCCCAAGCTTCACCATCGTCCGGTTTTCATTCGTAAGGGATACAATGTCTGCTATCGTTGCCAGCGTGACATACTGGAGATACGATAGAAGAAGCGAATCGCAATCAGCGCCAAGTCGGGATCGAATGAAGGCATGTTCGCTGAGTGCCTGAACGAGTTTGAATCCAACCCCGCATCCGCTGAGAGATTTGTACGGATATTTGCACGAAGGCTTGAGGGCATCCAACACCGCTACGGCATGAGGAAGCAGGTCACCCGGTTCATGGTGGTCACAAATGATGACATCAATTCCCAGCGAACGGGCAAACTCAACCTGCTTGAGTGCTGTAATGCCACAGTCGATGGCGATCAGGAGGGTTGTGCCGAATTGCTTTGTCTGTTCAATTCCCGCATTGGAGAGGCCGTACCCTTCTCGGACTCGGTCTGGTATGAAGTACCGCACATTCACACCGGTCTTTGACAGGAAGCTCCACAAGAGTGCAGCGCCACTCGTACCATCGACATCATAGTCGCCGTAAACTACAAGCGTTTCATTACTCGCGATTGCTTTTGCGATTCGCTCAACGGCGACCTGCATGCCATCCATCAGCATGGGATCATGGAGATCTTCCATGCTTGGACGAAAGAATGAGCGTGACTTTTCAAACGTATCAATTCCGCGATTGACCAGGATTTCTGCCAGAATCGGAGAAATTGTCAATTCGTCTGAGAGTCTCTTGATAAGCCCTTCCCGCTCTGGAGAACCACTTCCAGAAGTGTCTGCAGTTCGGTATTTCCAGCGATATTCTCGAATCGGTTTCAAAGGACCCCGCTGCGATTAAGGGATTGGAATGAAGAATAACGCAGAGGCAGGAAAGATTTGGTCTGTAAGCCGAATTCTGTCTGTCCCTCCGATTTCCTGGAGGGAGAGGCAGCCATTTCTCTTTGCGACCTACCCATCATGCAGTCACGCTGATGCGCGACAATGAGCGGGCAACCCATTTCCATACCGCGAACGGTAGAGAATGCATGACCTACACGGTCTTGCACCAGGCGGGGTTTGTCTTGTGGCGCGTTCGGCGCCATCCCTTGCGGGACCATCATCATTGCTGACGATGCGGTGGTCTCTTACACCACCTTTTCACCATTTCCCGCCAATCTCTTTCGAGACCGGAGGGTTGTGTGTTTTCTGTGACACTTTCCGTTCCTGCGGGATGTGGCCTGCAGGACCCGCGATTAACTCGCGGCACCTCGCCTTGTGGAGTTCGGACTTTCCTCCCCCCGTCAGTTTTCACCAACGGGAGACGGCTGCCTGACTACGTCTTTTTCTGCCTCTGCTGTTACTACACTCGTGTTGTGTCAACTTCAAAGCCTCTAGGCACGAAGAGGCTGTCTCGAATCGATACCAAGATTGGCAAGTTCATCCGCTTCTTTGTTTCGCTCGCGCAGAATGTGGAGGATCTTGAATTGAAATGAAGCCTCACTCATCAGATTGCGTGCCTGTTGAACATAGTCCTTCAATCTTGGTTCTTTGACTTTGTACTTTCCCTGCATCTGGCGAACCATCAACTCACTGTCAGAGTGGACGATAAGGACGCGACAAGCTGTTTTCATTGCTAACTTCAAACAGGTAATCAATGCAGAATACTCTGCCTCATTGTTGGTTGTTGTGCCGATATAGGCGGATACCTTTGTCAGCACGTTTCCGTGTGCATCCTTCAGAATCACTCCAATCCCGCTGTCACCGGGATTTCCCCGTGAAGCGCCATCGGTAAAGGCGTGGATCGTCATACGGTTGTATCAGGCGTGCCTGCCATTTCATCAGAGATGAGGATCCGACCACATCGTTCGCACATCGTTATCTTGGCATTCTTGCGCAATTCGAGCACGCGCTGAGGCGGAATACGATTGTAGCATCCACCGCATGAATTGCGCTTCACTGCCACAACTGCGAGCCCCCCCTTTGCGTTTCGAATCCGCTCGTACGTCTGAAGATCGCTTTTCTGAATCCGCGCGACAAACTTCTCGCGTTGGTGTTGAAGCTTGAGTTCTTCTTCTTCGTGCTCTCTGTTGACCAACGCCAGTTCGTCGTTCTTCTCCTTGAGCTCGCTCTTAAGGGCTTCAATCTCGGGAACAAGCTTTTTGGCATCTTCTCTTGCCGTGGCCGCCTTTCCCTCAAGCAGTTCGAGCTCTTTTGTCAACTTTGTGATCCGCTCCTGTGAATAGTCGATCTCTCTGCCCAAGGCGTCGTACTGTTTGTTGTTTTTCACTTCAAACTGCTGGGTTTTGTACTTTTCGATCTTCTCCTTGAGCGAGAGTATTTCCGTGTCGGCTTCATCTCGGGCAACAATTGACTTTTTGGCGGTACCTTCGAGCTCCTGTTTCAGAGCTTCTTGAGAAGCAATCTTTTCCTTCAGCTCTTCGACAACGTGCGGAAGGTCTCCTTTCAGTTCCTGGAGGTCATCGAAACTGGAATCCACTTGTTGGAGAGCCAAGAGCAGTCTTAATCGGTTTTCCAAATGTTACTCCTTGCAGGCTACAGACTGTGTACGGGATTTGTTGAATATTGTGAAACACTAACGGTAACGCGTTGACCTGCTTGGTGCGTTTCATCCTGCAGCTTTTTTGCCAACGGTTTCAAGACACCTTGTTCTGTTTCCCAATGACCGGCATCCACGAGAGCGATCCTTCCTTGGGCCGATTGAAACGTGTGGTAACGAATATCCGCGGTGACGAAGACATCTGCCCGGGCGCGAACGGCGGTCTCGAGAAGATCTGTGCCACTCCCGCCGCAGACAGCAATGGTGCGAACCTGTCGTTCCAATCTTCCGGTGTAGCGCAATGATTCGCATTTCAATTGCTTCTTGACACGACGAAGAAATGCTCGCAATGCAATAGGTCTTGGTAGATTGCCCAGCGCTCCCATTCCTATGTTGAGACTGTGGTTGCGAAGCGGATATACATCATACGCAACCTCTTCGTAGGGATGAACTCGTTTGAGGGCTTGGACGATCGAGTCCAGCAACGCCGATGGCGCAGTCATTTCGAGACGGATTTCTTCCACCGCAGCAAGAGTTCCAGGTGATCCGAGGAACGGTTCCGATTCTGCTCCGCCCTTAAATGTTCCGGTCCCGATTGTCCGGAACGAACATTCTTCGTAATTCCCAATGATCCCGGCTCCTGCGGATGCCATTGCTCGAGCCACGTTGTCTGCGTGACTGGCGGGAACAAACACGACAATCTTGTCCATCTTGGCCTGCAAAGGGGACAAGAACTTTACATTGTGTAAGCCAAGTAACTCCGCCAACGCATAACTGACCCCCTCTTCTGCGACATCAAGATTTGTGTGGGCGCAGTAGAGAGCAATTTCGTGCTTTGCAAGACCAAGCAGCAATCTTCCGGTTTCATCAGAACTTGTTATTGAGGTTGCAGGATGAAACAGAAGCGGATGATGCGTTACGATCAGATCAATCTTCTTGCGAATCGCCTCCGAAAGAACCCGCTGGTCAAGTTCCAGAGCCACCAACATCCGAGACACTTTTTTGTCTCGATTACCTACTTGCATGCCGACATTGTCACGGTCCCATGCCGTCCAGCGGGGAGCCCATTTCTCCATCAATTGTTCTACGTCGGAGATGGTCATTGCGTGGTCCACCAGCCAGAAAAAAAAGTGTCCCGCTTATTGGGCGGGACACTTTTCGGGAACCTTCGAGTGTTCTTGATATCTGGGAACTTTATTATGCCCTTTTTGATATGCATCTCAGACTGATTGACCAACCTCAAACTTACTTCCTCTGCTGCACAAAGTTAGGAAAAAAGGACCATAGATGCAATATTCGCTTCCACCACCCAAAGAGAAGAATGAGTCAATTTGGCAGAGTCTCTTCGTGGAAGTCAATTTTTTCGAAATTGATGTCTCGCAAACGCCTAACCTCCATCTCAATTTTCTGAAAACTCGCATCGAATTCGTTCATGAGAGCTTTGTCACTCTCCGTGAGCGGCTGTCGTTGTAGCAAGTCTGAACATATCTTGATCGCGGCGAGAGGATTATTGAATTCGTGACAGACTGTAACGACCAGATCTCGGATCGCTTGTGATCGGTTCTCGGCAATTGCCATGTGCTTTTCCACTGCCCGCATTTGCTCTCGTGCCCGAATACGATTGAGAATGCTGAGCACAGTTCTTGGGAAATGTGATTCACTCAAATCGTCTTTGATCAGAAAATCCTCGACTCCCAGCTTCATAACTTCTACGGCCAATCGAGTATTCTGGGTTGAGCTGATCATGACCACAGGAATCTTCTCGTCAAGCTGGCTAAGCTGGAGGCAAAACTCCAATCCGTTGGATGTAGGGAAGAGATAATCGGTGATAATGATGTCGATCGAGGGCTTTGCTCGGAGAAAGGCGAGCGCATCTTCGACACTTGATTTCCAGACCACCCGGAAGTCAGCTTCCGCGTATGACTGAAGACTGGTCTGGATGATTTGTGCAAACGCCGTGTCGTCGTCGACGAGAAGGACAGATACTATCTTTGGTGCCATTGATCTATTGGAATTCTCGCAAAAGAGTATAAGACATCTTTGACTTACATTCAAATACGCCCCCCATTGCTACGTTGTATCCGTAGAAGTGTGGGGGACTTGAAAAGAAGAAGGGTTTATTCTAAGATGGAACAAAGGCTAGCGACCGATGAACCAGCTCAGGAGATAAACCCTTGTGGTACGACATCTAGACAGAGAAAAGCTACAAAAGTGGCAAGAAGAAGTCAATAGATTTGAAATAGGACTGGAAGCACGCTATCGAGAAGGGCAACGGCAAGAGTGCGAGCCCATATCGAAGGCATGGATTGTCAAGCCTCCCCTGAGGTGCTAGAGTGGGGAGGATAGGAGAACAAAGGATTGGTTTGGAGAACGATTTTGAGTGGAGTGGGGAAGCTGCGAGTCAAGGTTCATCGTTACAGGAACAAGAACGGTCATCGTGTCCATCCCCTGAGAGAAGTTTGTGGCTTAGGACGAAAGACGGCCCATGCACGAAGACGGTGGAAGCATGTAGCGATTGAACGATCCTATGGTTGGAGTGCGACGTTGTTGCAGGAAGAGTGTGGGATGCAAATCTGCATTGCTACCTCAAGTTGCTTTCTTCGCAGAATTTTGTCTATATTCACCAATTCGCGAAGAGGCAAAGTTTCTGCGAGCCCTTGATAAGACTGAACTCTCCCAAGGAGAAAAGCATGCCTGCAAAGAACAAGATTCTCGTAGTCGATGACGAAGATGCGCTCAGGACGGTCCTTGCCGCCGAACTTGAGGGAGAAGGTTACCAAGTCACGACAGCGGCCGATGGTCAGGAGGCAATTAACATCCTGAGTTCTGCCGGCTTTGACTTGATTCTTCTTGATATCAAGATGCCAAATGTCGACGGATTCGAAGTGCTGAAACTCGCCAAAGAACGGCATCCGGCGACGAAGATCATCATGCTCACAGGATTCGCAGATCTCAAGAATGCTATCGAATCCAAAAAACTCGGAGCGGAGGATTTTGTCAGCAAACCATATGATTTGGTGGACTTACTCACGACCGTGGAGCGAGTGCTTTCGGGTGTGTGATGCTCTAGCCGAGTAAGACCCAATGTCAAAAAAATACCATATCCTCATTGTCGATGACGAAGAATCAATCACCTACCTTCTGAAGACCGAATTCGAAGACCGATCAGAATTCGAAGTCGATATTGCCCTCAATGGTGTTGACGCAATAAACCTCGTCCAGTCCCACGTCTACGATGTTATTCTGCTCGACGTCAAGATGCCGCGCGTCAGCGGCCTGGAAGTGCTAAAATACGTCAAAGAGCATTCTCCCACTTCACACGTGATCATGCTTACGAACATTGTCGACGTCAAAACAGCGATAGAGACGGTCAAGCTGGGCGCCTACGATTTTGTCAGTAAGCCGTATGACATCGATCAATTGATGGCCACGGTATGGCGTGCCCTCGAACATCGCCAACTCATCATTGAAAAAGAGGTCAATGAACTTGTCCGGCCGAATGAGCTCATCGGGGAATGTAAGAGCTTCAAAGAAGTCGTTTCGAATGCCAAGAAGATTGCCGCAAGCGAAACTTTCGTTTTGATCCACGGTCAAAGCGGGACAGGCAAGGAGCTCTTCGCTCAGCTCATACACCGCCACAGTTCCCGAAAAGATCAGCCATTTGTAGCGGTCAATTGTGCTGCAATGCCCGACCAATTACTTGAAAGCGAACTATTTGGACACGAGAAGGGCTCCTTTACGAGCGCTGTGAGCACAAAACAAGGGCTCGTGGAAGTTGCCGACGGCGGGACACTATTTCTGGATGAAGTCGGCGATATCAGCGTGATGACACAACCCAAACTGCTTCGATTCTTGGAGACGGGGGAATTCAGGAGAGTGGGGGGTACGGCCACACGAAAAGTTGATGTCCGGGTGATCTCTGCCACCAACAAAGATCTTCAGGAGGAAGTGAAAACAGGGCGGTTTCGAGGGGATCTTCTTTTTCGGCTCAATGTTGTGAGCTTACGTCTGCCTCCTCTGACCGAACGCAAAGAGGACATTCCGGCTCTAGTCCAGCATTTTCTTTCCAGGAAATCTAAAGCAAAAAAAATCAGTGCGGAGGCGCTTGACCTTCTTATGAAACACGATTGGCCTGGAAACGTGAGAGAACTGGAACATGTCATTGAAGGAGCTTTGGTGATGTCGCAGACGGAGGAAATCCAGCCCAGAGACTTCTGGTTGAATGCCGCGATTCAAGCAAGCGTGCCAGAGGCTATCTTGAAACAAAAGGAAACGGTCGATTATGGTCTGCTCTCCCTGGAGGACATCGAAAAAATACAAATTGAAAAGGTACTGAAGCACAACAATGGCGATCGAATGAAATCTGCTGAGATGCTCGGTATTTCGAAGAAAACTCTTTATCTCAAGATAAAGAAGTTCGGCATTAGCATATAACGGAATGGCAACCCACCTATCTTCGTGATTTCTATCACGGGCTCTATAGTGATGTCCCCTCTTTTCCTTTGGTTTGCCCACTTCAGTCAATCCCCGTCAGGAAGATTGAAAAAACATGTAACTTTTTCGACCATGATCTGTATATAAGATTAGGGAACAGCCTACCTACTTTCCCTAAACTCCTTCTTGTTGAGCCAGCAATCGGTAGCTCGTGGTGGGGTGGACCGAGAACCTGGCTCAACTCCTTTTTTGCCCTTTCCTGACCTTCCTTGACTTTGCCTCCATATTTGCATAATTTTTTCAATGCAAATCGAAATTCTACCTTTTTTCCGTAGCGAGTGATCGCGCCCCGACCCACCGAAGAAAGATCTCATGCCTAGGTTCCAAAGTCCAGACTACTATGAGATTGACTCACTTCTCAGCGAAGACGAGATCATGGTTCGCAGTACCGTCCGCGATTTTGTCGAAAATCAGGTTCTTCCCATAATTGAAAAACACAACCGGGCTGCTACGTTTCCTGTGCAGTTGGTCAAACCGATGGCCGAGCTGGGCCTGTTCGGTGCGACATTGCCTGCGAAATACGGATGTGCTGAGTTGAACAATGTTGCCTACGGTCTCATGATGCAGGAGTTGGAACGTGGGGACAGCGGCATCCGCAGTTTTGCCTCCGTTCAAAGCGGTTTGGTGATGTATCCAATCTATGCCTTTGGTTCGGAGGAGCAAAAGGACAAATGGCTTCCCGAACTTGCATCAGGAGATAAGATCGGTTGCTTCGGTTTGACGGAGCCCGATTACGGATCCAACCCATCGGGTATGGTGACGAAAGCGGAGAAGGTGTCCGGTGGATATGTTCTCAACGGGTCGAAGATGTGGATCACAAACGGGACGATCGCAGATGTTGCGGTTGTCTGGGCAAAGCTTGAAGGGGAAATCAAGGGATTCTTGGTCGAACGAGGTGCCAAGGGTTTTTCAGCCCCCGAGATGCACGGAAAACACTCACTGAGAGCTTCTGTTACTTCCGAGCTTGTCTTTCAAGACTGCCATATTCCAGAATCCAATCTTCTGCCAAAAACAGGGGGCTTGAAGTCTCCACTCATGTGCTTAAGCCAAGCGCGCTATGGAATTGCCTGGGGTGCAATCGGAGCGGCAATGGCTTGTTACGATGCCGCCCTTCAGTATTCCAAGTCCAGAATCCAGTTTGACAAACCGATTGCTGCATTTCAGTTGACACAAGAGAAACTCGTCTACATGATTTCTGAAATCACCAAGGGTCAGCTCCTATGCCTGCAACTTGGTCGGCTCAAAGACCAAAACAAGGCCAGATTCACACAAATATCCATGGCAAAACGGAACAACGTTTTTCACGCCCTCGAGATTGCCAGGATGGCTCGCGAGATCCTGGGTGCTAACGGAATCCTTGACGAGTATCCGGTCATGCGCCACGCGGCCAATCTGGAATCGGTCAAGACATACGAAGGCACGCACGAGATGCATACTCTCATCATCGGTGAAGATATCACAGATATTGCCGCTTTCAATTAATCAGTGGATGGAGAAGAATTGAAATCTACAAGAATAAGGATACGGGATTGAAGAAGATACTTGGCGAGGGGATTACCTATGACGACGTTCTCTTGTTGCCGGCAAAATCGCTGGTACTTCCCAGAGACACAGATGTCCGGACGAAACTGACGCGGCACATTGAACTGAACATTCCGCTTCTTAGCGCAGCCATGGATACGGTTACGGAGTCAGAAATGGCGGTCGCACTGGCCCGCGAGGGTGGAATTGGAATTCTGCACAAGAATATGACGATTCTTCGACAAGCTGAGGAAGTTGATCGTGTGAAACGATCAGAGAGTGGCATGATTCGCAATCCCATTACGCTCTCACCCGGCCATACCGTCGGTGAGGCAATTGAAGTGATGAGAAAATACTCTATCTCGGGAATACCCATCGTCAAGGATGAAAATCTTGTGGGTATCCTCACGAATCGTGATCTGCGGTTTGAGCCGAATCTGGAACTGAAAGTGTCCAACGTTATGACGGCGGGCAATCTGATCACAGCGCCGGTCGGAACAACGCTGGAAGATGCAGAGGTTCTTCTTCAGAAGAATCGGATTGAAAAACTACCAGTGGTTGACAGAAATGGGAAGCTGAAAGGCTTGATCACATTCAAGGACATACAAAAAAAGAAGCGACACCCACATGCATGTAAAGACAAACTCGGCAGACTCCGGGTTGGCGCCGCGGTGGGAGTCACCGCTGATACGCTTGAGCGCGTGGCTGCATTGATTGATGCCGGCGTGGATGTGATCGTCGTCGATACTGCACATGGCCACTCACAAGGGGTCATTGACATGGTGCGGCGCGTCAAATCGAAATTCAATATTGAACTCATCGCAGGCAATGCCGGAACGGCCGAAGCGACCAGGGAGCTCATTCGTGCAGGAGCAGACTGTGTGAAAGTGGGAATTGGACCGGGTTCAATCTGTACAACGCGCGTGGTAGCAGGTGTCGGTGTTCCGCAGATCACGGCCATCATGGAATGCTCGAGGATTGCCCTGAAGAACAAAGTCCCTATCATTGCGGATGGAGGGGTCAAACAAACAGGTGACATTGCGAAAGCAATTGCCGCCGGCGCGGATTCGGTTATGATTGGCGGATTGTTCGCCGGAGTGGAAGAAAGCCCGGGCGAAAAAGTCCTCTACGAAGGGAGAAGCTACAAAGTCTATCGCGGAATGGGATCGATCGAAGCAATGAAGATGGGAAGTCAGGATCGCTATTTCCAGGATGCGGAGGATGACCTCAAAAAACTCGTCCCCGAAGGTATCGAAGGTCGCGTCCCGTACAAAGGAAATATCTCGGATACAGCCTATCAAATGATTGGCGGACTCCGCGCAGCCATGGGCTACTGCGGCTGCAAGACCATTGGCGAGATGAAGGCAAAAGCGCAGTTCATTCGAATGACCGAGGCGGGATTGAGAGAAAGTCATCCTCACGATATTAATATCACCAAAGAAGCTCCCAACTATCATCTTTGATCTGATCTCTGCATGGCCTCGCAGCGGCTTGAAGACGTACGACGAAGGTTATCCGAGTCGCGTTTGCAGGGATTTCTGGTTACCTCACCTCCGAACGTTTACTACCTCACCGGGTTTTCTGGTTCCAGCGGGATCCTATTTGTGACCCGGGATTCGCAGGTTCTGATCACCGACGGCAGATACAAGAATCAAGTGCGTTCGGAAACGAGCGGCATACGTGTCGTCGTTGCGACAGGAAGTCTGCTCTCGGCGCTTTCACTCTCGAACACACTTCACAAAACTGGCCGCGTCGGTTTTGAAGCCGCCACGATAGGCTACGCGGAGCAACAAAACCTCACCAAGCTGTTCCCCCGTGTTCGTTGGGTCTCAACGTCGTTCGTTGTTGAGAACAACCGCTCTCGAAAAGACGGAGAAGAGGTTCTCAAGATCAGACGAGCCGTGGAGATTACGGAGAGAGTTTTCAACAAAATTCTTGCTATTATTAAGGCCGGCATCCGAGAAATCGAGGTTGCGGCGGAGATCAGTTATCTCCACAAATCGTTCGGTGCTGAATCTGACGCCTTTGAGCCGATTGTTGCCAGCGGGATCCGTGGCGCGCTTCCCCATGGACGTGCATCCGATCGGAAAATTCAACGCGGCGAGATGGTTACCATCGACCTCGGCTGTCGCTATCAGGGATATCACAGTGATTTGACGAGAACCGTGGCAATCGGCAAGCCATCTTCCGAAATAAGGAAAGCCTACAAGGTAGTTCTGGAGGCGCAGACTATGGCGATTGAACATGCGCGGTCCGGTATATCGGCCCGTTCGCTTGATGGAATTGCGCGAAGGTACATCAAACAGAAGGGTTACGCCAAGCAATTCAACCATTCTCTCGGTCATGGCATTGGCTTGGAACTACACGAACTGCCGCGGATTTCGTCGCGATGCACGGAAAGACTCGTTGAAAACAATGTTATTACGATCGAACCGGGCATTTATGTGCCGGGCCTCGGTGGAGTGCGGATTGAAGACGACATACTCATTCGCCGTACGGATTGTGAAGTATTGAGCACGCTGACACGGGACCTCATAATTCTATGATGGAAAATTTCAGAAAAGTACTGATCATTGCCTACTATTTCCCGCCGATGGGTCTTAGTGGTGTACAGCGGACGGTGAAGTTTGCCAAGTACCTGCCTCAGTTTGGATGGCAGCCCACCGTGTTGACGGTCAATCCGACTGGCTATTATGCCTTAGACGAGTCGTTGCTCAAGGAGGTGGAAGAAGCAGGAGTGGAAATTGTCAGGACGAATTCGCTGGACGTAAACCGGCTCCTTCGAAAAAAAGGGGTTGTCAAGATGCCGTCTGAACGAATTCGTAAGATGCTGCAGTTTTTTGGCGACACCTTCTTCATCCCCGACACAAAGATCGGCTGGAAGCGAAGGGCGCTTCGAAAAGCACAAGACATATTGCAGCGGGAAAAATTTGACCTTCTCTTTGCCACAGCACCGCCTCAAACCGATTTCTTGATCGGAACAGCATTGAAGAAGAAAACTCAGATTCCGCTGGTCGTCGATTATCGCGACTCCTGGCTTCAGTACCCATACAAGTTTTTCCCCACCCCCCTCCATCGTTACCTCCATTACAGGCTCGAAAAGAGAGTCTTGAAGGCTGCCGATCATGTGCTGGTGACGCATCGCAGAGTCAAGGAAAACTTGATCAAACGCCATGCGTCGTTGCGTTATCATGATGTGACGATTCTGTCACAAGGATATGATCCCGCGGACTTCAACGTTAAGCCGTCTGAACGACGGCAAATGCATCTTCGCATGCGCATCACGCACACCGGAACTTTCTATGGAGGGAGAAATCCGAGTACGATTCTGAGAGCTCTCAGGAATGTTTTTGACGGTCACACCCAATTGCGCGGCAGAATTGAAATCAATTTCATCGGCACTATCCGCGGTGAAGATCAACACTTGGTGAAAACGCTGGGGCTTCAGAATGACGTTGTTTTTCACGGATATCTGGAACACAAGGAAAGCGTTCAGAAAATCTTGTCGTCAGACGTGCTCTGGTTCGTTCTGGACAACGACTATCAAACTCCGGGAAAACTGTACGAGTATTTCGGCGCAAGGAAACCCATTCTGGCTTCGATCGCGGATGGCTACACAAAACAACTGATACAAGAAACGCAAGCGTCAGTCTGCATTCCGGTTCACGACCTTGCGGCCCACGAAAAAGCGCTCCTTGAATACTTTCGGGAATTCGAGCGGAAATCGCTCAAACGCATTCCGCAGGTATTTGCGCACAAATTTGACCGTCTCAATCTAACGGGGGAATTGGCCAGACAATTCGAGTCATTGATGAACCTTGACCCTAAGGCTTTTGTGAAACTCGGAGCGCCCACGTTGTGAAGATCCTTGTCGTCGGTTCCGGTGGCCGGGAACATGCGCTTTGCTGGAAGCTGAAGCAAAGTCCGAATGTCTCGACCCTGTTTTGTGCTCCAGGCAATGCCGGGATCGAACAGGTTGCTCAGATCGTTCCCCTGAAATCCCATGAAATTGACGCTCTTCTGCAGTTCGCCAAGAAGGAGCGTATCGACTTGACCGTTGTCGGGCCGGAGCAAAGCCTGGCGCTGGGAATCGTTGACGTGTTTGAGAAAAACGGAATGGCCATTTTCGGTCCGAACCGGTCTGCTGCTCAATTAGAGACCAGTAAGGTATTCGCAAAAGACTTCATGGTGCGACATGGCATTCCAACGGCGAGACACGGGAGTTTTTCCGCCAACGACGAAGACCAAGCACGTCATTTCATCGATGGACTGGCACTCCCCGTCGTCGTCAAAGCGGATGGACTCGCTGCGGGGAAAGGAGTGATCATTTGCCAGTCAAAACCGGATGCGGTGAAAGCTGTCAGGGAAATGATCGATGAGAAGATCTTCGGAGCTGCCGGAGATCGGATTGTGATTGAAGAATTCATGACAGGAGAAGAAGCCTCGCTTCTGGTCATCACAGACGGAGAGCGTTCTGTTTCGCTTGCAGCAGCCCAGGATCACAAGCGAATTTTCGATGGTGACAAAGGAAAGAACACCGGTGGAATGGGTGCCTATGCTCCTGCGCCCTTGGTGGACAAACCAATGCTCGATCGGATTTCGAAAGAAATTGTGCATCCGACAATCGAAGGGATGAGATCGGAAGGAATGCCATTCCGCGGGTGCCTATATGTCGGTCTGATGATTACATCCCTGGGACCAAGGGTTGTCGAATTCAATTGCCGGTTCGGAGATCCAGAAGCACAGGTTGTCTTGCCGCTGATCGATGGGGATCTCGCAGAAATCCTGTATTCTGCGGCAATCCGCCGCCTCAATCCGGATACCGTCCACCAGCATGCAGCTTCCGCGGTGTGCGTCGTTATGGCTTCACAAGGATATCCCGATGACTACGATGTGGGAAAAAAAATATATGGTCTCGAAAAGATGCTGGCGGACGACGGCGTTGTCGCGTTTCATGCTGGAACAAGAAAGAGCGGCGATGCCATCATAACATCCGGAGGACGGGTTCTCGGCGTGACTGCAATAGGCTATCAACATGCCCTCGAAGAGACGGTTCGATCTGCGTATAGTGCGGTCGACAAGATTACGTTCGATGGCGCTTACTTTCGCCGGGATATTGGACAAAAAGGGTTGCAAAGAACACACTGATATGTCAGAGGGGACGAATCAATGAATATTCTGGTAACGGGAGGAGCCGGTTTCATAGGATCGCACATCGTCGATGCCTTCATCCGGGAGGGTCATCGGCTCGTTGTTGTTGACGATCTTTCGAGCGGAACAAGGGAAAACGTGAATTCCAAGGCTTCGTTCGAGCATCTCGATATTCGGAGTCCCGAACTCGAAAAAGTCTTCCAACGAGAACGATTTGATGTTGTTTGTCATCACGCGGCACAAATGGATGTTCGTCGATCAGTATCCGATCCGCAGTTTGATGCATCAGTAAACGTTCTCGGCGGGCTCAATGTGTTCGAGAACGCACGAAAATATGGCGTAAGGAAAATCCTCTTTGCCTCAACCGGCGGCGCCATCTACGGAGAGCAGGACTATTTTCCAGCAGATGAACTCCACCCCCTGAGACCTCTTTCGCCGTACGGAATTACAAAACTCTGCACGGAGAAGTACTTGTTCTATTACAAAGAGGTCCACGGGATAGATTTTGTTGTACTTCGGTATGCGAATATCTATGGGCCCCGACAAAATCCCCATGGCGAAGCAGGCGTGGTTGCGATCTTTGCAAGCAAGTTGATCAACAAAGAACAGCCCGTCATCAACGGTAACGGAAAACAGACCCGAGACTACACCTATGTCGGTGATGTCGTGAAAGCCAATGTCGCCGCCCTGGGGTACCAAGGATCCAATATTTTCAATGTCGGAACCGGGACCGAGCGGGATGTCAACTTTCTCTTCGAGACTCTTCGTGCACTTCTCAACCCGGGCTGTCCGGAACAGCATGGCCCGGCAAAACTGGGAGAGCAGCAGCGGAGCGTTATCTCGTTTGAGAAGATAGAGCGTGACCTGGGATGGCGACCCACCATCGATTTGAAAGACGGTTTGCGTCTCACGGCGGAATACTTCAAGACAAAAGGGAAGCTGTGAGTACCGATTTTGCCATTTTTCTTCGCGGAGTCCTTGAAGGTGAGCGCCGGGCGGTGGCACGTGCAATATCTATTGTTGAAAATAATGCCACCAACGCAGAGCTTCTTCTTGAATCTCTCTACAGGCACACCGGCAAAGCATACCGCATTGGCATTACAGGTCCTCCGGGTGCCGGCAAAAGCACGTTGACGAACAAACTCGCAAAATTGTATCGGGCACAACAACAGAAAGTCGGCATCATTGCCGTCGATCCGACGAGTCCATTTACCGGAGGTGCCCTGCTCGGTGATCGTGTACGAATGACGGATGTGGAATTGGATGAGGGAGTCTTTATTCGAAGCATGGCTTCGAGGGGAAGCCTCGGAGGACTGAGCAAGAAGGCAAAAGAGGCTGCGGATGTCCTTGATGCGGCTGGATTTGACATCGTTCTTTTGGAGACAGTCGGTGTCGGTCAGTCCGAGTTGGATATTGCCGGGGCGGCAGACACCACGGTCGTTGTCCTCGTGCCGGAATCCGGAGACGGCATTCAGGCGATGAAGGCCGGCCTCATGGAAATCGCTGATTTCTTTGTCTTGAACAAGTCTGATCGCCCGGGGGCAGACCAAGCAGTTATGTCGATTAAGATGATACTCGGCTTCCGATCTCACGATGAATCAACCTGGCTGGCTGATATCGTCAAAACACAGGCGAGCGACGGCAAGGGGATTGAAGATGTTGCACACCTGATTCGAAAGCACCGGGAATATCTCCAGCGTGGCGGGCTGGATTTGCGAAGGAAGAAGCGACTGAAAGATCGCGTCCGCGAGATTGTCGAGGACCATCTCCAGACCGATTTCTGGAATCAGGCACGGTCAGAAGTGCTTGAGACCAGAATCGAACGTGTCGTCGCACGAGAAGTAAGTCCTTACGAGTTGGCAAAGGAACTGATCATGGATTTCAAAAACCTCTGAGAGGACCGTATGACGGTTGCCGGTGACCATGTTGGATTCAATTTTCAGCTCACGGACGAGATGAAGATGCTTCGTCAGACGGTTCGCGATTTTGCCGAATCTGAAATCAAGCCTCACGTAATGAAGTTCGACGAATCCCAGGAATTCCCCCGGGAAATCGTGAGAAAGATGGCCGAATTGGGATTTCTCGGTGCGATGATCAGTCCGGAATTGAGTGGTGCCGGGCTGACATCTCTCGAATTCGTCGTTATCATGGAGGAGATTGCTCGTGTCGATCCTTCGGTGGCGCTGACTATTGCAGGACACACTGGACTGTGTCTTCAGCATATCTCAATGTTTTCGAATGAACATCAGGCAAGACAGTACGTGCCCGACCTCGCGACAGGGGCGAAGATTGGTTCCTGGTGTCTTACGGAATCAGGATCGGGAAGTGATGCCAGCGGAATGAAAACCAATGCTGTCCTGAAGGGAAGCATGTACGCATTGAACGGTACCAAGACGTTTATCACCAATGGATCGTATGCCGCGACCTTCGTGGTGATGGCAAAAACCAATACTGCCAAAGGAAAGAGTGGAATCTCTGCGTTCATTGTGGAAAAGTCCTTCGGCGGAATCAGTGTCGGCAAGAAAGAAAACAAACTGGGGATGCGGGCAAGCGATACGGTCCAACTGGTGTTCGACAATGTACCGGTCCCAAGCCAAAATCTGTTGGGAAGCGAAGGGGAAGGATTCAAACAGGCTCTTGCGGTCTTGGATCGCGGAAGAATTGGGATTGCCGCCCTGGCCGTTGGATTGGCGCAGGGAGCTCTGGAGGCTGCGACAAGGTACGCCAAAGAGCGTCAGCAGTTTGGAAAGGCGATCGCTGAATTTCAGGGTATTCAATTTTCTCTGGCTGAGATGGCTACCGAGATTGCCGCGGCCCGTTTCCTTACATATCGAGCTGCGGAGGCAAAAAACCGTGGTCAAGATATCAATCTGCTCGCGGCGCAGGCAAAACTGTATGCCAGCGAAGTTGCATCGCGGGTTGCTGCTGCGGCAATTCAAATTCATGGAGGCTATGGATTTACAAAGGACTATCCCGTCGAAAAATACTATCGTGACGTGAAACTCCTTACCATCGGTGAAGGAACATCAGAAGTCCAAAAAATTGTCATTGCGAAAAACCTATTGCGTTAGCTGAATAGATTCGGGAGAAATATCAGCCGGACTGTCGCCTCGCGCAGGAGGTTCTTCTTGTACGACTTGCCGAAAAGTATGAATTTGGCGGGCATACAGAATCGTCTGGCAGGATATCCCCTCAAAGCAACCTGGATGAATCCAGACCAGAAGGAAACAAAGGACTCCAGCGACGAAATGTTCATGGGGGCAAGAAGCTTGATGACGAAAGTACACATCCTGCAATGAAATAAGGAAGATCAATGTCATTGATTGGCTCGGAATTGACGAAAGACCAGATCTTCTCGAAGAATGCCGAGAGCTTTTTGGCGCTTCAGAAGAGTCTTGTGGCCAAGCGGGAAGGTGTACTGCAAGGTGGGGGAGCGGAAGCTCTCGAACGACACCGAACGAGGGGCAAGATGACTGCCCGCGAGCGTATTGCCGCATTGATCGATCCCGGCAGTACATTCCTCGAAATCGGGCTGTTCGCTGCGTACGGAATGTACGAAGAATATGGTGGAGCTCCATCCGCGGGCACTGTGTTCGGTGTCGGCAGAATCCATGGCCGGGATATCGTCATTGTGGCAAATGATGCGACCGTGAAAGCCGGTGCGTGGTTTCCGATGACGTGCAAGAAAAATCTCCGTGCACAAGAAATTGCCATGGAGAACCGAATCCCCATCGTCTACTTGGTGGATTCTGCCGGAGTCTTCCTCCCTCTTCAATCGGAGATCTTTCCCGACAAAGAACATTTTGGCAGAATTTTCAGGAACAACGCCGTCATGTCTTCCATGGGTATCACGCAGATTGCTGCGATCATGGGTCCCTGCGTTGCCGGCGGAGCCTATCTACCCATTATGAGCGATGAGGCGATGATCGTCGACAAAACGGGAAGCGTCTTTCTGGCAGGTTCGCATCTCGTGAAGGCGGCAATTGGAGAAGAGATTGAGAATGAGGCTCTGGGCGGCGCAACTGTCCACTGCGAGATCAGCGGAGTAACTGATCACCGGATGAAGAACGACGAAGAGTGTCTAGCCAAGATTCGAAGTATCCTTGGCAAAGTTGGGAGAAAAACTGCTTCCATCTTCGACCGGATAGAAGCACGTCCTCCAAGGTTTTCCGCTGAAGAAATCTACGGCCTCATTCCGGCTGATCGGACCAAGCCATACGATATGTATCAGATTCTCGCCCGACTTCTTGACAACAGCGAGCTAGACGAATACAAGGAAGGTTTCGGCAAAACCATCATTACCGGATATGCACGCATTGATGGTTGGGCTGTTGGCATTGTTGCCAATCAACGCTCGGTGGTCAAGACAGCGAAAGGCGAGATGCAAGTCGGCGGGGTTATCTACAGCGACAGCGCTGATAAGGCGGCTCGGTTTATCATGAACTGCAACCAAAAACTGATACCACTCGTATTCTTTCAAGACGTCACGGGATTCATGGTGGGCAGTCGGGCTGAGCAGGGGGGCATTATCAAGGATGGCGCAAAAATGGTCAACGCAGTTGCCAATAGCACGGTTCCGAAATTCACATTCGTGGTCGGGAACAGCTACGGTGCCGGCAACTACGCAATGTGTGGAAAGGCGTATGATCCAAGGCTGATTTTTGCATGGCCCACAGCGCAGATTGCGGTCATGGGAGGCAAGCAGGCGAGCGAAACGCTCTTGGCGATCAAAGTCCAGGCAATGGAAAAAGGCGGAACACACATCTCCAAACATCAGCAGCAACAACTGCTGGATGAGATCCAGTCCCGATATAGCGCAGAATTGGATCCGATATTTGCCGAGGCCCGCCTCGTGATCGACGGAATTATTGATCCCCCCGACACCAGGGCAATCATCTCACAAGGAGTGGCGATGGCATCGAACAATCCCGATCTACCGAAGTTCAATCCCGGTATTCTCCAGACCTAACATCCATATTTCCAGCGGCAAGTGAAACTTGTCTTAGCGATAGTAACTCTGTTGGTCTTCGTCAACAGTCCCTCTTCGGCACAGTGCGAGGGGGATCTATCATGGAATTTTGACGAAGACGAAAAAGCTGGTTTTTCGATCGGCGGCTTCCTTTCCGACACATTCACGCCCCAGCTTATCATCGACTCAAAAAAGATCCGCGACTATGTCCGTGATGCTCGTTTCAGGGAATTGACTCTTCGATGCGGCGATCATCGAGCCATTGACGGAATTTTCCTAAAATCGTTGAGGATCGCGGATTATAACGTGTCGCGAGGACTATTTCTATCCCTGATGGCAACGCTCGAACATCAGAATGTGGATTTCAAACTGCCGGTGGTGGGGGGGATTCACGTACCGCTGACATTCGAACAGGACAGCTTGTTCAATGCCCGGAAGAAGAACATTCCCTCGAAGGTCTATCCGGACAGTCCGTCGACTGAGGAAGGCGACAAAGACAAACTGCAGCATTTTTTTGCTTCGGCCTATTTGGCGTACGTTTCTGAGTCGCCTGAACTCGCTCGCCAAGGAGGCAATTTCGTGGAGTGGGGAGAAGCGAAGTTTGTCGTCGGAGGGACCGACGATCCGCGGGACCGGAGAGCGAACAAACACGGGGAGGCTTTCGGGAGAGATCTCCTTGTCGTTAAGACGCTTCTACCTTCCGATTACTTGCAGCCTCCCTCTGACAAAGAGTAGAATAGACATAATTTCATTCTCGTTCTGAGACGATCATGCACTCCGTCCTTGTCATTGATGATGAAAAGAGCATTCGCGACTCGCTCAAAATGATCCTGGAGTACGAGCGCTACGAAGTGGTTTTTGCAGAAAATGGAGAACAGGGATTGACCAAAATCTCCACGGGGGCGTTCGATGTCGTTTTATTGGATGTCAAGATGTCCGGGATGGATGGACTGGAGGTCCTGCAAAAAATCCGCGAGAGATCTTCTAATCTGCCGGTGATCATGATCTCCGGGCATGGAACCATTGAAACGGCCGTTGAAGCGACGAAACTGGGAGCTTTTGACTTCCTCCCAAAACCACTTGATCGGGATAAGCTCCTCATCACAGTCCGCAATGCATTGCATCAGGCCACCCTCGCGGAAGAGTATAGGAGGCTTCAGGAAAGTGTAGAAGGAAAGCGTGTCATTCTCGGAGAAAGTCCAAAGATACGTGAGGTGCTCTCCGTCATTGAACGAGTTGCACAGACTGACGCCCGAATACTCATCACCGGTGAGAATGGAACCGGAAAGGAGTTGGTTGCGCGGGCAATTCATCGCGCAAGCAAACGTGCCCTGAAGGCCTTTGTTGAGGTCAATTGCGCAGCAATTCCGGCGGAGCTTATCGAATCGGAACTTTTCGGGCATGAGAAAGGGTCATTTACCGGAGCTTCCGCCCAACGTATCGGAAAGTTCGAGCAGGCGGACGGAGGAACGCTGTTCCTTGACGAGATCGGCGACATGAGCTTGCAGGCCCAGGCAAAAGTTCTCAGAGCCCTTGAGGAAGAGACCATCGAACGTGTTGGCGGGACCAGGCTGATCAAGGTTGATGTCCGAGTCCTATCCGCAACGAACAAAGACATCAAGGAAATCATTGCCAGAGGCTCGTTCCGGAGCGACTTGTACCACCGGTTGAATGTTATTCCCATTCAGGTCCCGCCGCTTCGGGATCGGGTTGAGGATATTCCGATTCTCGTCCGGGCATTCATCGACGATGTTTGTTCACGAAACGGAATGGCAAAGCGCACCATCAGCAATGAAAGCCTTCAGAGGCTTGCGAAACGGGAATGGCCGGGAAATGTGCGTGAGTTGCGCAATGCTGTTGAGCGCCTGGTCATTCTGTCGAGTGGCACGTCACTGGACGTAGAGTTGCTCGAACGTTCAATTGCATCCGCAACAGGAGAAACCGACGACTTGCTCACGATGCGCGGGACGTTCCAACAATTCAAAGACAGGGCTGAAGCTGCCTTCATTAAGAAGCAGCTGGATGTGCACAAGTGGAACATTTCCAAGACTGCCGAAATGCTCGATATCCAGAGGAGCCATTTGTACACCAAGATGAAGAGATACGGCTTGGTTCGAGAAGGAGAAGAGGAGATAGAATGAAGGGTATCAACAACCGTCAAAAAGCTGTTGTGAAGGCCAGACAGACGCCAGAGAGAAATCTCTTGTCAGCTCGGAATCTAACGAAAGGCCGAAAACCAGGGATCAACGTGCGAACAATCCGATTGCTCGCAGCCGAAAAGAAACCGAACCAGCAATAACCACGTTCGGCATAGCCACTATGTCTTCTTCGCAGTTCTTGCGGGTTTTTGCTCTGAATGCCTGCCACGTGCCGCCTCATACATGACCAGAGCACCAGATACGGAAGCATTCAATGATTCGATCTTGCCGTACATCGGAATTCGGATCAAGAAATCGCAATTCTCCCTGACAAGTCGTCTGATTCCCTTTCCCTCATTGCCGATGACAATCGCCACCGCACCCGTGTAGTCCACTTCGTCATACACTTTGTCGCCATTCATGTCAAGACCCACGATCCAGACGCCTTGTGATTTCAACATCTCCATGGTTTGAACAAGATTTGTAACTCGGGCAACCGGTAGATGCAGCGAGGCACCCGCAGAGGTCTTGGCAACGGTCTCGTTGATGGAAACGGAGTGGTGTTTGGGAATGACGACTCCGTGAACTCCGGAACACTCGGCCGTTCTTATGAGTGCACCCACATTGTGGGGATCGACAATTTCATCGAGAATCACGATGAATGGTTGCTCGTTCCTCGTGCGTGCGAGACGCAGAAGTTCATCGATTTCAACATATTCCTTCTCTGCAATGAGCGCAACAACTCCTTGGGAGTGCTCATCAGTCCCCAAATCATGAAGGCGATCCGCATTCACTTCGGTAATCGGTATTCCTTTTTGTCTTGCGAGATGGAGAATTGATTTCAACGCTTCAGTGCGCATCCCGTGGAGGATGAGAAGCTTCTCGATGGGTGTCTCTGATTTCAGAGCTTCGAGGACCGGTTGTTTGCCATAGATGATTGTTGCCATTAAGTCGAATCCGCACTAGAAAATGTTGGTCGAATCTTCCTCTCAGGTCTTGAAGAGGTTCGATAGTCTGACGCACCAGGACGTTGATGTCGTCATCTCTTGCCTTAAGCCATCACGTAGCCCACGTTCCGAGATCAAACCTGACAGTTTTGTACCACCATTGATGATGACGACGGGGACTTCGAGCACGAAGGCGTCGTAGTCGGGATGTTGTTCTGTTAGGATCTGTCTGTCAATCTGGAAGGTGAATTCTCGTTGTACGTGATGCAGCAGTTGTTCAACGTCTCTGCACAATCCGCACCCCTCGATTGTATACAACCGGACAGTGTTCATTCACCGCACAGCGACTCGTCGATAATGCAGTAGCAAGAGCGTTCCCATGACCATGAGGATGACAGCGATGAGCTGTGCCTGGCTGAAACCAAGGACTACGCGCGGATTGATTCGAAAGAACTCGACGAGAAACCTCTCCAGACCCGCCAATACCAGGTACCAGGCGAACATTGCGCCATCGGGTTTGATCCTGTGTCTGAAACGCCACAGAATAGCAAAAAAGAGCGCGCAGAGGATTAGTTCATAGACAGGTGTGGGATGACAGGGAGTTGAGTCAGGGACGATGCCGTTGGGAAAACGGCTCGTGATTTCAGGAAAAGGTCTGAAGGCGTGGGATGGCGGATATGTGCCTTTGGAATAGTCGGTTCCCCAGGGGAGGTTCGTAGGAAACCCATAGTCACCATCCCCGGCAAAATGACATCCCAAACGTGCGACACCGTATCCAAGCAACAAGCCTGGAGAAACGGCATCAGATACCACTCTGAAGCTCACCCCAATTCTTCTGGCGTATAGATAGATGAACAGCGTTGCAAGAATGAATCCGCCATACCATGTCAATCCGCTCGGTGAGAAGGCTTCTCGGATAGGATCGGCAACAAACTGATCCCAATGCTCGATGAGGTGAAGGATCTTTGATCCCACTACCCCGGCAATGAGACCGATAAGGATGATGTTGTTGGCGATGGCGGTGTCGAGCTTTCTTCGCTTCAACTCGAGGGCAAGGAAGTAGTTGGCCGTGAGGAATCCCAGGGCCATCATGAGTCCGAAACTGTAGACGGTAATCGGTCCAATTTCAATGAGACGGGGACACATACGTTATCGAGTCATCCTTTCTCTGCCTGCGTCACACCTGGACGCGTTCGCTTGAAGGAATAATGAAAGGTCTTCTTGTCAATCCCTTGATGGTGATTTCGGTTGGATGAATGCTCAGGGTGAAACGGTTTTCCATGCCATCGACGTTGGTGACAACCAGATCGTAAGCTCCTTTCAATTTCTCATGGACCACGAATCCCTTTGCATGTCCTTTTCCCGGGACGAGAGCTTCCGGAACACGAAGACCATGGATCGTCAAAGAAATCGTTCTACCCGTCATTGCCGACTCCGTCGGTATCTCATATTCGAAACTGACAAATTCTCGAACTGTCTGGACCACCAGGGCAATCCCAGGTTTGCTCGTTTCCGGATCTTTTCGGTGGACGACATGAAGTGTGTATTCCGGAGCGTGCTTTTTCTTTTCACTCATGTTGATATGAGCGCTTGTTCGATCTTCTCCAGTTGAATTGTTTGTTCGTCACCCGTGAGCATGTTTTTCAACCGGGCCACACCGGTTGTCAATTCGGATTCTCCAACGACGATGACGTACTTCGCTTGCTGCCGATTTGCTTCCCGCATTTGTGCCTTGGCGCTGCGCTCCATATAATCGAGTTCGATGGAAATACCCTTCGAACGCAGTGCTGAGGCTTGCACAAAAGCCCAGGATCGTGATCGCGCGTCCAGTGCGACGAAGTAAAGCAGGGGAAGCAGTGGTTTTGATTTGATCTGCCCCTGTTTTTCGAGGACCATCATAAGTCGCTCCATGCCCGCCGCAAAGCCAACACCGGGTGTCGGTTTTCCACCGAGTTCTTCGACGAGGAGGTCATAGCGTCCTCCACCTGCAAGAGCGTCTTGCGAGCCAAGCGCTGTGCTGGTGATTTCAAAAGCAGTTTTCGTGTAGTAATCAAGTCCGCGCACCAGACGGCCATCGATTTGATACGGCACGTTCAGCGTCCCCAAAATGGCTGTGACCGATGCAAAATGGACCGAGCATTCCGGACAAAGGAAATCCTTCATCAGAGGGGCATTCTTGGTCAATTCCCTGTCCTGTTCTTCCTTTGAGTCAAGTACGCGAAGAGGATTTTGGCGAAGACGGGCCTGGCTCTCCGGGCTGAGTTTGCTGAACACCTTTTCCAGATGTGCCACCAATATCGTTTTGTACTTTGGCCGGCACACCGGGCAGCCAACGGAGTTGATCGAGAGCGACATCTCTTCGATGCTGAGTTGGAGATACACATCGCGGGGCAAAACCATCATTTCGACGTCGAGCAAAGGAGATGACGAACCGATCGCCTCGGCACCGAACTGATGAAACTGGCGAAGGCGACCCGCCTGAGGTCGTTCCTGGCGAAACATTGGTCCCACATAGTACAGCTTGGTCAACGGCGATTGCTCGCCCAGATTGTTCTGGATATAGGCGCGCAGTGCTGCCGCAGTCCCTTCCGGACGGAGCGTTATGCTCTCTTGTCCCCGGTCGAGGAAGGTATACATTTCCTTGCTGACGATATCCGTGAGTTCTCCAATGCTTCTGGCAAACAGCGTACTTTGCTCGAAGATGGGGGTTCGAATTTCGCGGTAATTGTAAGAGCTCATGACCCGGCGGATGGTGTCCTCGACGGACACCCAAGAGCCTGATTCGGCAGGAAGGATATCTTTCGTTCCTTTGATGGATCTGAATCTCAAGGCGATGGGTTCTCCCGAAAAGATCTACAGTGGTGCCGTGAGGTCTAACAAATGAATGGAAGCATGCTGCAAGGTCATGCCTCAAAATACGAGGATTCTTCCTGAGTGAAAATCTTTAGTACTTCACCGGGAGATTCCGCTTCGATGAGTCTTTTCCGGAATTCTTCCTTGTTCATAAGACGGGATATTCGACTGAGGAGCTTGATGTGGGGTCCGACAGAGTTGTCTCTTCCGACCAGGAGGAACACAATGCGAACAGGCTGATCGTCGAGAGATTGGTAATCGATCGGTTCGTCCGTGATGGCAAAGGCTGCCACAATATCCTGAACGGCATCAGTTTTACCGTGCGGAATTGCAAATCCCGAACCGACGCCGGTGGACATGATCTTTTCGCGCTCAAAAATGGCTGCGCGCATCTTTTCTTTGTCGATGACCTTTTGATTGGTCGCAGCAAGGTCGATCATTGCATTGATGATCTCGGTCTTGGTGGTTCCAGGCAGATTGGTGACAATGACTTTCTCATTCAGGATGTCGGCAATCTTCATCGTACTCTCTTCCAGTTAAGCAAGCACTACTCTGTTTGAATCCACTGAAGGATCTTTTTTTCATACTCCTCAGCGAGGCGTTGGACGGTCTTCGGATCTTCAGACTCGGCAACAATGTGAAACAAGGGATGGGTTCGATCGGGATTAAGAAGAACCGATGTATGTTTCCCGGTTTGCGACGGATAGAGCTTCACTCCTTCGATGAGGTCTCGTTGCAGCGACTCAGTGTCTTTCATTAATCGGCGCATCACGCGCCCCTTGACATGCCACGAGCAGGGAATATCCCGTTTGATGGAATGCAGACGCGGCGTTTCGCCGTCAAGTTCCGCGATGCGCTTCTTGGTGAGCGCCATGCATTCCAGGAGTTTCGCAACCGAATACATTCCATCCGATGCAAAAAGGAATTCGTTGAAAATAAATCCCCCCTTCGATCCCCCCACAAATATCATTTCCTTGTCGATGGCTGCTTCCATCAAAGCAAGATGACTGTCACGCGTCTTTATCACCTCGAAGTGGAGATCGTTGGCAATGACATCGATCTCCGCTGAAGCCGTAATCGGGATGGCAATTTTCTTGATTCGGGGATTTGCCATCACAACAAGCTTGGTCATCAACGTCAGCAACCGGTCGCTGTCGATGACATTGCCGTCTTCGTCGACGACAACAATCTTCTCGGCACCAGGATCCAACATGCAGCCGATGTCGTACTTCAGCGAAGTAACAACATACGAAAGTTCCCGGAGGGATTCATCAATTTCTTCTTTCGTTCGGGTCAGTTTCCGGCGGTCAAGATATGCATGCAGAGAAACGACTTGAACATTGATGTTACCGAGGATATGTGGAAAGATCGTGGTCGCGATACCGTTTGAATAGTCGACAACAAGCTTCAGTCCAGAAGAACGGATAGCCTGGGTGTTAATAGTCGCAAGAAAACGATCGATGTAGCTTTCCGTGGTTCGTTCGGGAAACGTGACAGTGCCGACAGCGTCATACGGAGACCGGGCGAAATCTTCTCCAAAAAAGAGCCGTTCCACCGTTTTCGTTTTATTCGTGGGAAGATCCTTGCCGTCAGCGTCAAAGAAGATTATGTCAGTATAATTCTTGTTGTAGGGCGATTTTCGAACGTGGATCCCCCCTTTTTCGATCCCCGTCTTCAGTTCATGGCGCACGATCGGTAT
>Ga0315286_10000183_pt1 | contig 47340 bp, 51 predicted proteins | sample YL17G10_0_MG_FD_205038 | JGI IMG/M metagenome (GOLD analysis project Ga0315286, IMG submission 205038) | Sediment microbial communities from Yellowstone Lake, YNP, Wyoming, USA - YL17G10_0 | ecosystem: Environmental > Aquatic > Freshwater > Lake > Sediment | place: USA: Wyoming | collected...
ATTTCTTGCTGTGTCTTCCCTTCTTTTTTCCATCTTAAGATGAGCTCTCTTGTTGGTAGTTTTATCATAACAGTTGTAATAACAGAACCAGTATATAAATTATGCGTTATTTCTGTCTTATACTAAAAGAACATTTTAACTACTACTTAGTGGCTACAAAAACGAAAGATTTATAAAGCCGAAAGCACATAAATGCAGCCATGAGAAAATTAGCAGCTTTAGTCATAGCAGGCATGATGCTAGCTGGCCCGCAAAACCTTACTGGACAGCAAAAAAGCAGCACACCTAGCCAAATGCAGCGGCTGGAGCAGATTATCAAAAAAATGGATGAAGGTTCTGCTGAGTCTAGAGTGTATAGCCAACCCTCTGAGAACTTGGCTTGCTCCGATGTGGTCTCGGAAGGTGAGTCTGGCTTCTGGTCAGCAGTTCAAAGGATATATTCTAAGAAAAATGAGCACAATCTTGCTTACTACCCTGAAAATTTCGAATGTGAAGATTTAACTGTTGTATCTGCGGAGAATTACTGTGATTTTACTATTGATAGCGTGGTTGCTCAATCACAAGAAAGAAAATACGTATTCTTTATACATAACCACCCGTTGCAATCGACAAAGGACGAATATAAAGTAGCAGTAGAAACACTTGACTTTCTCAAAGACACTCATTGGAAAACCGAGCTTGAATATGATGTCGCAACACTTAACTTTTATGTGAATTTTAATGTTATCCCATCAAGACAAGATGTCAAAACAATGATTCGTGAGCATATAGCGTTGCTGAAAAAGAACCCTGAATTGGATATTAAAAGCTTCATTGTTACTGAGTTAGATGGTTCACCTAAAGTAATAGAGTTTTACCCTAACCAAGAATCATCTAAAAAGATTAAAGAGTTGGTTGGAAGAGCTGTAGGTATAGATAACGATAATTCTAAAATGCTTAGCTATGAGGAACTAAATGAGAATATTGCAAATTCAGCGCGCCTTGATCGTGAAGAGTTTGATTTTATGGAAAATGCTTCAAAAATATTTGGCAATTTGTTGCATAGCTATTTTGATCAAACTAAGAATTCACCACCATCAATTTACGGGCTGATAGACTACCTGGACAGCAACAATAGCCCAGTCAGGATGGCCGTCTATACTCCTAAAACCGCTGAGTGCCATGAGTGCTATAAAAAGGATGTTTGGCAAAGGTAATGACAAGCCTTTGGAAGGCACAAAATGAATACTAAACCAACTTATGAAATGCTTGAGCAAAGAGTCTCTGAGTTAGAGCAAGAGAATATTGTGCTTAAGGAACAAGCTGTAAATCTTGCAGAAGAAGCTGTAAGAGATGGCAAGACAGGACTTTATAATGCTAATTTCTATAATCGAAACATTGCAGACATTGTGGGGAGATCATCCCAGAAAGAGGAAGGCATAGGTATAGTTTTCATTGATATGAACAAGCTCAAGTACCTCAATGACAATTTTGGCCACAAAGAAGGAGATAGAGTCATGAGAGACTTGGCAAGGATAATGGAGTCCTCAGTTAAGAGCATAGATTATGTAATCAGATGGGGAGGGGATGAGTTTGTAATTCTTTTATCAAATGCAGATGGAAGCACTGGCAAATCAGTAATTGACAGGATAACTGACAAGATAGCAAAATACAACGAACACAACCGGATTGAGAGTAAAGACAAGAATGGTAACCCCATATCATATGAATTGTCAGTATCTTGCGGGTATGAGCTAAGAGCGCATACCAGCACAGAGCCAATGGATGATATTATTGACAGGTCAGATAAGCTTATGTATAAGCAGAAGCACGGCGCTGACAAGAAATCTCATTAGTCCACCAGCTCATAATACATCCTTCTATTATTCTTGCCCTTGTTCTCAAGATTGATTATTTTTACTCCTTTAATCTCTCCAGTGCTGGCAAGATGAGTGCCTCCGCAGCCTTCAATAGTGAAGTTCTCTATCTCCACAAGCCTCACCTGCTTTATTTCAGAAGGAAACCCTTTGGCTAGGGTGGTGAGCTTTTTCAGGCTTTGCTCAGCCTCTTCGCGGCTGACAATAGATAAGTTGACCTTGCGGTTCTCCTTGATTATTTGGTTAGCCTTCTCTTCATATTCCTTGAACTTTTCCCTGTCAAAATTGTCAAGGCTAAAATCAATCCTTGACTTATCCAGGCCAAGCTGGTTGCCTGTGATAAGGGCGCCTGCTTCCTTCTCAATCACATTGGCAATGACGTGCGCTGCTGTGTGCATGCGCATATGCCTATACCTTCTATCCCAGTCAATGATTCCTTTGACCTTGTCTCCAGGCTTTAGGCCTGCAGGAGTGAATTCATGGCTTATTACATCGCCAAACTTGGCAACAAACGCAACAGAGAACTCAGCGCCGTCGCTCAAGCGGGCAAGCTTGCCAGTGTCATAAGGCTGGCCCCCTGCGTTTGGATAAAAAGCTGTCTTGTCAAGCACAACGTACTTGTCGTCCTTGATGCTTTCGACAGTTGCCTCGAATTCTTTTAAGTAGCAGTCAAGCAGATATAATACTTCAGTCATAACTAATCACCCCGTGATTTGTAATCCGGAAAGCTGAGCCTTTTTTATATTTTACCAAATATCAACTAGTATCTTGCCCATTTTCTTGAATTCTTCATGATGATCTCTACGTATCTTTACTTCAGGATTATCCCTGATAGCGCTAGCGAGTTCAATGATTGCCCAGACATAGTATTCGGAATGGTTATAAGCCCAGATTGCTTTCCAGTTAGCTGAGCCCTTTTTGATTGGCTTATAATTCTGCCTATGATCCCATCCTGCCTTTTCCAGATAGTTGTCAATAGAATAAATCCAGTCAACCATGCTAAACAAGTCTCCTTTTGGGTCTCCGTTCCCTCCTACAAAGAATACAGGGATGTTCTCAAGCAGGAATTGCCCTGGGAACGCGCAGAGAGCATACGATGAGAACACTTCCATGAAATCAAGATTATTTTCTTTGCTTAGGTTCAGTAGGGATTTTAGTTGCCTATATGCGAATTCTTTTCTGGGAGAGCTGTAGAGCGAAACTGCGGCGTTAAATGCCCTGAACTGTCCGAGGTTTTGCCCGAAATCAGATTCAACTCCTAAAATGGCTGCTCCGATGCTTGCTTCTACTCCGTGATAATCTTCAGCCAATAATAAGTCTAGGGAATATCTCTCGAAAAACATCACTCCCGCCTTTATCTTTCTATTCAACCCGATATGTTTCTTGTACTCCTCATACGTCGGCGTCTGTTCCTCTGGGTTGAATACGAAATAATTAGCAATATGAGGATGAATCTTGAACCTCTCGTCATCATAAGCAGCCAAAATTTGTTTCTTATCAAAGCCATCCTTCTTAAGCCTGTGTGCCAGGTCATCCAGTGAATTGATTATTATCTCGCTTTGTTTGGCAAGGTAACGGATGTTTTTCGGAGGCACGAATGGGTCCCTGGTTTTTTTATCTTCAAGAACAATTTGCTTTTCTACCTTGGCTACTGGCGGGCTTGGCTTTTTTTCCTGCCCAAGAAGAGGCGCGCTTGCAGCTAGAGCAATGGCTGTGCCAATCACTATTTTCTTTACTAAGTCCCTGCCCATCGTTGCCTGATTAGAGGGTAAATTAGAATATAAAAGCTTTTTTGTTTTTTTCCATAAAAGGCCTTTTCTAGAACAAGCACTTGCCACTCATCTCTTCTAGCTTGGGAACTTCGAGCAGCTTTAGTACACTAGGAGCAATGTCCTTTAATCCGTAGCTCCTATGAAGCTTTATTTTCTTCAGCTTTTCATCATTAGAAACTAATATGAACTGCACCGGGTTGATGGTGTGGCTTGTCCTCCACTTAGGCCTCTGGTCTTCTGCATTGCCATGGTCAGCGAACACAAAAATTACATAATCATTGGTCAATCCGGCATTGACTACCTTGCCTACGCAATCATCAACTGTTGCTACTGCTTTCTGTATGGCTTCGGTGATGCCTGTGTGGCCTACCATGTCTCCATTGACCAGGTTTGTGACTATGAAATCATATTTCTTGGAATTGATTTCTTGCACTAGCCTGTCTGTGACTTCATAAGCGCTCATCTCAGGCTTTAGGTCATAAGTAGCTACTTTTGGAGAAGCAATAAGAACTCTTTCTTCTCCTGGATTGGGCTCTTCTTTTTGGCCGTTAAAAAAGAAAGTTACATGGGCGTACTTCTCTGTCTCACTAATCCTTAGCTGCTTCAAGCCTTGCTTTGCAATGACTTCTCCTAGAAGGTTATTCACTGGCTCGTTCTTGAAGGCAACGTGGGCGTTCATTGGCTCATAGAACTGGGTCATGGCAGTATAGTATACATCAAGAGGCTTTCTTTCAAAGCCCTCAAACTCACTTTCAACAATGGCTCTTGTCAGCTGCCTTGTCCTGTCTGTCCTGTAGTTGTAAAATATGATTGAGTCTTTTGGCTTGATTCCAGCATAGCCTTTTATCATCCTTGGGATTATGAACTCATCAGTCACTTCCTGCTTATGGCTCTCTTTAATAGTCCTAGCAGCATCATTGAAAACAACTTCGCACTGGGCATTGACTATGCAGTCATAAGCTTTCTTGGTCCTGTCCCAACGCTTGTCCCTGTCCATGGTGTAATACCTTCCTGAAACAGTGGCGATTTTGCCAAAGCCTAGCTTCTTTAGCTTGTTTTTGAGCTTCCTGAGATAAACAAGGCTTCTTGTTACAGGAGCATCCCTGCCGTCAGTTATGACGTGGATAAGAACGTTTTTGAAATCTTGTTGCGAGCATAAATCAAGAAGGGCAAACAAATGGTCCATGTGAGAGTGGATGCCTTCAATTTGCAGAAGGCCAATCAAGTGCAGAGTGCTGTTATTTTGCTTGCAGTTATCCATTGCCCCTAAAAACTCTGAAATCTTGAAGAACTCGCCGTAAGCAATGGACTTGTGTATCCTTCCAAGCGATTCCATCTTTACTCTTCCAGCGCCTATAGTCATGTGCCCGACTTCTGAGTTACCCTGGTATTTTGGCGGAAGCCCAACTGCTTCTCCTGAAGCATGCAGGAGCGTGTGAGGGTATTCTGCCATTATCTTGTCAGTGTTAGGAGTGGGAGTGCTAGCGATAGCATTGTCCTTTGGGTCTTTTCTATAGCCCCAGCCATCCCTTATTATCAATATTACTCTGCGCATAGAATTAATGTTAGGTTGGAAGTATAAAAAGTTAACTGAAAACAATGCTTAATACTATTTAAGCACGCATCCTGTCTCTGCGCACCAAAGGTAAAGGTCTAGCTCTGCCATGTTCAGGTTAAGCTTCTGACCTATTTTCTTCAGCTCACTTTCAATCTCAATATACTTGTTAGGTGTCAGGCTCTTAGGCCTCTCAATGAGATCATGCTCTTCAAGAATGTCTATGATGTGGAAGTCCAATATGGCTGAGTCCTTGAAGCCGATATTCCTAAGAAAATGGCTGGCTTCTTTGTAGCCTAATCCTTTTACGTTCTTGACTAGCCACTGCCGAAGGTCAGCTTCCTGCCCAAATGAGTTAATAGTGCTTTTCAGGCTGTCCTTGTGTTTCCTTGCCTCTGAAATGTACTCTGCCCTCTTGTTAGGAAACCTGTAGCCAAGCTCTTTTAGCTTCGCAGCAAGCTTCTCCTTTGGCAAGCCCAAAAAGCCGTTATCAATGCTTCTCTGTATCTCCATGCATTTCTTTGCAGATGAATTAGCAGTCAGTATGCAGAAGCACATCTCCTTGAATAGCTCCTGGCTTGGCTTCTTGCCTAAAGCCTCGAATTCCTTTAGCCGACTGTCTACTTGCGCTTTAACTCCGTTGGCTTTCAAGCCTTGTATCCTGTCACTTAATTCTTTCATCGAATCATCACATAATCATTTACGTGCAATAACTTCAATAACTTAATATCCGGCAAAGCTGTCTATTCTTATATTTTGCTCTTTCACACCAATATCCTTTAGTACTTCCTGGACTGCTTCAACCATTCCTGGCGGGCCTGCCATCATGAAAATAGAATTGTCAATGTCCTTCACATATTTTTTTATGAACTGAGCATCAATCCTTTGCTTCTCTCCTTCCCACTGCTTATCATCAGTCATGGTCATGACTAGCTTGAAGCTTTTCTTCAGCTCTTGGCTAAGATTTTTTAGCTCGTCAAAGAAAGCTGTTGATTCCTTGTCCCTGTTAGAGTAGAGCATGGTGATGTTGTAGCCAAGCTTCTCTTCATTCACATACCTGAGCATGCTTATGAAAGGAGTGATGCCTATTCCTCCTGTGATGAAGACTACTGGCTTGCTCTTGTCCTCAGGCAAGGTGAACTCTCCCATGGCATCGCTGATCTCTACCTCAGCCCCAGAGCTAAGCTCAGCAAGCGATCTCTTGAAAGCGCTTCCAGTGATGCGAGTAGCAATCATGATGACATCTTTTTCATTAGGAGAGTTAACTATTGAGAAAATCCTTTGGTTGCCTTTGTCATCAGTATAAGAAGGGCTTATGAGCGTGACAAAACAGAACTGGCCTGGCTTGAAATAAGCCTTTGCCCCGTAGAGTTCGAACTCCACAAGCAATGTGCCTTTGGCAATCTCCTTCTTGTCTGTGATGCTGGCTTTCATCTGAATCCACACACTGCTAACTTATTCTTCTCAAGATATCGTTGATGGTATTCCTCTGCCCTATAAAATTTGGATGCAGGAACAATCTGCGTGACAATGGCTTGTTTATATTTTTTCTGCTCTTTTTCCTTGGATTCAAGAGCTAGTTTCTTCTGTTTATCATCATAATATAAAATTACACTCCTGTACTGGTCGCCTATGTCAGGACCCTGCCTGTTCAGCTGGGTCGGGTTATGGATTCTCCAAAAAACATCCAACAGCTTGCTATAAGAAACCTCTTCTGGATTAAATTCTACAAGGCAGACCTCTGCATGTCCTGTTTCATGGCTGCAAACATCTCTATAAGATGGATTCTTAAGCCGCCCTCCCACGAAACCCACTGCAGTTTCTATTACCCCTTTTACTTTCCTGAATTCTGCTTCAACATGCCAGAAACATCCTGCACCAAAGCAGGCTTTTTCTAATGCTTTTTTCTTCGTCATTTTGTTTCCTTGAAATCAAGCGTAAGTGAATTGATGCAAAACCTTTTTCCAGTGGGCATTGGGCCATCATCAAAAACATGGCCTAGGTGGCTGCCGCACCTCTTGCAGAGCACCTCAATCCTATGCATTCCGTGGCTTTCATCATCCTTGAGCTCGACAGCATCTTTTTTTGCATCATGAAAGCTTGGCCAGCCGCAATGGGACTCGAACTTAGTGTCAGAAGGGAAGAGCTCGTTGCCGCAGGCAGCGCACGTATATTTTCCTTCCTTATCAAGATTAACATACTTTCCTGAGAACGAAGGCTCAGTCCTTTTTTCTCTCAGAATTCGGTATTGGGAAGGGGAAAGCTTTTTTTTCCATCGCTCTTCATTTTTCAGGATTCTTTTTATTATCATTGCACCATACGCCGCAACATTATTTTTTCTTCTCAAATATCGGGCCGTTGAGGTCCCCGTTGTTGTTATAACCATTTTTCTCCCAAAATCCCTTATAAGTAGGATCTCCTGAAAACTCAATGCTGGTCACCCACTTAATCCATTTGTAGCCCCACTTGTCCTCTGCCACTAGCTGCAATGGGAATCCTCTTTCAGGAAGAAGAGTGGCATTGTTCATCTTGTAGGCAAGTATGATGTCCTTGTCCTTTATGTAATCCAAAGGCAATGAGGTTGAGTAGCCGTCATAGGCTTTGAAGATCACTGTGTTAGCGCCTGTTTTTTCTCCGGTCTCAGCCAATAGGTCTTCTAGCCTTACTCCTTCCCAGAGTATCTTGGCATCCCAGCCTTCTACGCAGTGTAGAGTCACCACTTTCTGATATGAAGGATAAGAGAGCAGCTCTTCATAGCTGAAATTCTTAGGCGTTTGCACAAGCCCGCCGATGCCTAATTGGTAGTTAGATATGTTGACTTCCTGCGGGCCTTTAATAGAGTTCTCCCTGAAGGCCTTGACTGAGTCAAGCTTTTCTCCCTGATAGTTCCTCACTTCTACAGCCTGGACTCCTTCATTGTTCTTGAAGCTGTTCTTAGGTGCGCATCCTGAGAATAATAGCATGCCTAGTATTGCTGCTGTTGCGTATGGGCTTGTGTTCTTCATATCTTTTCACCAGTTTTTATTTTTTTAATCCTTCCTAAAAATAAGCAAGCACGCCTAGTGTTCCATGGATCAAAGCAAAGATTATGGTTACTATTGCCATTCGCTGGTGCCAGGGAAAAGGTATTGTATTGATTCCTTTCTTGTTCAATATAGCAATGCTTGCTGTGAAGAGCGTCAACAGCAGGGTCAATATTCCACCGTACATTATCAGCGGCTTGCCAAAAATCTGGAAATACGTTATTTGCTCAAGTACCATTTTTTTCCTCCCCAGCCTATTGCTGTAAATCTCCTATGTACGCTTTTGCAAGATAGCCTCTTGCTTTGTCAGAGTGTGGTGTGCCAGAGCCCACGGGCCTGGTCTCAAACAAGGTTGTTGCGTCTTTGCCGCATCCTTCAAGTATGGCTGCTCCTCCAGGGTGCACACCGATATTATTGGTGACATCATAGACCTTTCCGTCAATTAGCATCCAGCAATCCTCTTTGGTACTGTGCTTTGCTATCTCTTCCATTGAGTATTTTTGTGCCGTGGCAGTGCCTGTTGCCTGCTCATTTGGTGTTGCTTGTTGTTGTGTTGTTGAAGGCTTGTCTGTTGGTTGGGTATTCTGCTTCTGTGCGCATCCACTAATAAAAGTTAAAAATAATGTCAAAATCAATAATCCAAAAAAGATTTTCTTATCCATTTTTTCAAGCCTTCCACAGCCCGTGGAGGTTGCAGTATTCCCTTGCTGTGACCTTGGCTGCCTTTATGCAGAACTCTGCCTCTGGCTTGTCACCTGGCTTGAGGTAAGCCCTGTAAGCTTTGCCGTCAGCTATGAGCTCTATCCATTCGATGTAGTGGGCTTGCTCCATTGGGTGAGCTACGCTTCCTACCTTGACCTTGATTCCTGTCTTGGTCTCCGCAGAAATCGAAGATTTCTGGGGCCCAGAAAATCCTTGATTTTCTCGGGTTTCTATCATTGGCACGTGCTTTTCTTTTGAGGCATCCACTGTGTTCTCTTTCATGAGCGCCATTGGCTGTCCGCAGCAGAAAAGCTCTCCTGGCCCTGCGTGCACCATCTCAACGATGTTGCCGCATATATTGCACTTGTACACTTGGTTTAGTTCAGTCATTTTGATCACCTTTGCTCTTAAAATAATTAAAAAATAATCTTCTGCTCACTTCTTTTTCTTCTTTGGTCCTGACCCGCAGCATCCGCATCCCATATTAATCACCTCCGCATAAATGTCATCATCGTTTGGCTTTCAGCGCAGCCTCTATTTCTGGGGTGTTGAAGCCTATTATTACCTTGCCGCCAATGTCTAGCACTGGCACTCCCATCTGGCCTGACTTGTCTATCATTTCCATGGCAGCATTCCTGTCCTTTGACACGTCAACGTCCTCGAACTCCACTTTCTTCTGCTTGAGGAAGTTCTTTGCCATGACACAGTACGGGCATGTTGGTGTCGAATAAACTTTTATTTTTGCCATTTTGATCACCTTAGTATCACAATATGCTTTTCTTATCTTTGCTTTATGCTTCCTGCTCAGTACTCTTCGCACTTGACCTGATAAAATGCTGTTGGATGGTCGCATGCTGGGCACTTCACTGGAGGCTCTTTTCCCATGTGTACATAGCCGCATTCTCTGCAGACCCACCAGGTTGCTTTTTCTTTCTTGAAGACGGTTCCTTCTTCAACTTCGTTGAGGAGCTTCTTGTATCGTTCCTCATGGTGCTTCTCTGCTACTGCTATTGCGCGCATCCTGGCTGCAATCTTTGGAAAGCCTTCTTTTTCTGCCACATTAGCAAATTCTGGATACATTGATGAGTGCTCGTGGTGCTCTCCGGCTATTGCTGCCTTTAGGTTATCAGCAGTTGTTCCAAAGGTTGTCGGAGCATCTGCTTCTACCATTATAGGATCCATTTTCTCCCCGCTCTCCTTTTTTATCCCATTAAGGTCTTCAAACAATCTCTTGGCGTGTATCCTTTCGTTCTCGGCAGTCACTGTGAATATCTCTGCTATCTGCTCATATCCTTCTTTCATTGCAACTTTAGCATAGAAGCTGTACCTGTTTCTTGCCTGGCTTTCTCCTATGAATGCTTTCATCAAATTCTTTGGTGTCTCTTTCATTTTTTCATCCTCCTTTGCATTTCTTGCATTTACCGTATATTATTATGTTGAGTGATTGTGGCTCAAAGTCATGGAGCTTGATCTTTTTGAGAGTGTTGCTGGTTATATCCTTCTCAAAGACATCCTTTACCTTGCCGCATTCGCAGCAGATGCAGTGCTGGTGAAAGCTCATGTCACCGTCAAAGTGGCTCACGCACTTGACATCGAACTTGATTATCTCTCCTTCTTCTGCCAGGTGGTTAAGGTTCCTGTAGACTGTGGCAAGTGTCATGCTTGGAAGCTCCTTGCGCAGGGCGCTGTAGACCATCTCTGCTGTAGGATGGGTCTTTATGCCATGAAGGTATTCTAGAATCTTTCGACGTTGGTTAGTTATGCGTGTCTTTTTCATATTCCCCACTGATATTCCCCAAAATCAGTTAATGATAATGATTATTAATTAGAAATCATTATTGATTTATAAAGTTTGTGGTTTTTATCTCTTGCCTTGCGAAAATCAGGAACAGTGAAGCAGGCAAGGGGTTGAAGTTCACCTGCTCCACATTTGCCTTTATTTTTTTAAGCCCAAATAATTAATCATCACATATATTCTCTGTGATCTTGTTCAGGTCAAAAGCCACAAAGTCCTCGGTCGGCTTTTCACTCATAATTTCTTTTGAATAGTTTTCCTGTACGACAAAGTAGCCTTTTTCGTCAAGCTTCCAATGGTAGATATCTCCCAGCAGTATTTGTTCCTGGCCAAAACTCTCATTTACCATGTCTGGTTTCATATTGTCACCTCGCTCTCAAGCGCATCTATCTCTGACCTGCTCGGGATGCGATGGTTCAGCTCCCAGTATGCTGTCCTTATCTCCTTGAGCAAAAGCTCATTTCTCAGCTCTTGTGTTGTTCTCATGCAAACCACCTCGAATGTTTCTTTTGGATGCTTTAGGCAAGGCATTTATTAATACGTTATTAAACAAAGATTAAGAGCAATCCTGCATAAAATTTAAAAAGCAAATTGAAAACCACCAGTTGGTAGAAAAAAATGGTGCATCTATACCACGTACCTAGTTGGTTTTTGGGCTATGATATAATTCTTCATATAGTTTATTGCTTGATAACGCTGCTGGTAAGCATTGCTGCATTCAGGGTTTTTAAGATTTCACAGCAAAGATCACTAAGGTTGTTTGCCACCTCATTCTCTTTCATATCAGCGGCTTATTTCTTTGATGCATTGCTTAATTTCTTGGTCGTATCCAAGCTAAACGAGAGCATAGGCATCATGACAAAAATATTTACAGTGACTATCCTCAATACAGTAGGTTCCTATCTTCACATTATTTTCTTTACATTAGGCTTGGCAACTCTTACCTACATGACTTTTAAAAGCAAAAACCTCAAGGCTTATTCATTGACACTGATTTTGTGCTTTGTTGCCGTATTCTTTGCTTCTAACCTTTTCTTTTCCTACCACTTATTATCATCTATCTTCTTGGCATACATCATAATCCATTACTTGTCCGTTTTCATTAGGAAAAAGAAGTATAATGCCTTGCTCATGCTCGTAGCCTTTGCTTTCTTGTTGATTAGCAATGTTCATTTCGTATTCTCAGCATTGAACAACGAAGCCAACTATATAATCAGCCACGCCATTGAGCTCACCGCATATCTTCTTATATTAGTGAACCTTATTTTGGTACGAAAGAATGAACAAAAAAAGAAATAGGCTTCAGATAATCCATGATATTTTGAAAGCCATCAGTAACAGAAACGGAAGGATTAAGCCCACGCACATACTGTACAAGTCAAACCTCTCCCACCAGATGATGGAGGAGTATTTGGGTGAGCTAATCGGGAAAGGCTTTGTGATTGAGAACAAGGCAGCATCAGGCAAGACCTATTCCCTAAGCCCAAAGGGATTTGAATACTTGAACAAGTACAAGCTCATAATCAATTTCACAGACTCATTCGGCTTGGGTGAGCTTGAGTCATAAAATATTCTTATAACTTCTTAGTTGGAATCTTATTTATTTCTTATAATTTCTTAGCCCTGAGCAGCAAAGAATTGGACACAACGCTCACAGAGCTCAAAGCCATTGCTCCTCCTGCAAGGATTGGGGAGAGTAGCCAGCCAGTCCAGTGATAGAAGACTCCTGCTGCGACTGGTATGCCTATCACATTATAGAAGAGCGCCCAGAACATATTCTGCTTGATCTTTCCCATTGTCATCTTGGAAAGCTTGATTGCCCTTGGAACATCCATCAAGTCATTTTTCAATAGCACTATGTTGCCTGTTTCCATGGCTACGTCCGTGCCAGAGCCTAGCGCAATGCCAATGTCTGCCTGTGCCAGTGCTGGCGCATCATTGATGCCATCACCAACCATTGCCACTTTCCCTTTTTTCTGCAGCTTTTTAACATAATCAGCTTTTTTTTCTGGCAGAACTTCGGCAAAGACATTCTCAATGCCAGCTTTCTTGGCAATTGCCTTTGCAGTCCGCTCGTTATCCCCTGTAATCATGTAGACATCTAAGCCAAGCTTTTGGAGCTCTTCCACTGCTGCTGCAGAAGTCTCTTTTATCTCATCGGCCACTGCTATCAGGCCCAAAGCTTTGTTTTCTGAACCAAGAATCATTACTGTCTTGCCGTCCTGCTCTAGTTTCTGAACTAGCTTTAGCTGATTGCTCGCACTAGCATTAATCTTGTGCTCTCCCATAAGCTTTGAATTTCCAAGATAAAATGCTTGCTTTCCAATCAAAGCAGTCACTCCATGGCCAGGGATGGCTTTAAATTTAGTTGCTTTGGGCAAGGCCATCTTACTCTTACCTGCTTTTCTCACAATAGCTTGTGCAAGGGGATGCTCTGAATTCTTTTCAATGGCAGCTGCAATCCTCAAGATATCTTTTTCTGTGTTATTCCCAAAAGGCACAATGTCTGTAAGCTCAGGAGTTCCCTTGGTGATTGTGCCTGTCTTGTCAAATACTACGTACTTAAGTTTATGGGCAGTCTCAAGAGCCTCCCCTCCTTTGATTAATATTCCTTTTTGCGCTCCTTTGCCAGTGCCAACCATGATGGCTGTTGGAGTTGCAAGGCCAAGGGCGCAGGGGCAGGCTATGACTATCACTGCCACTGCTGCAATGATTGCAAAAGAAAAAGGCTCTCTAATAATGAAGTGCCACACCACAAATGTAGCTAATGATAAAGATATGACTATAGGGACAAAGTAGGACGAGATTACATCTGCAAATCTCTGTATTGGTGCCTTGTTTCCCTGAGCCTCTTCAATCAGCTTGATTATCTGCGAAAGGGTTGTGTTAGCACCCACTTTTGTAGCCTTGAACCTAAAAGCTCCTTGCTTGTTTATCGTGGCGCTGAAAACTTGGCTGCCTTTTCTTTTGTCCACAGGCATGCTTTCTCCTGTTATCATGCTCTCATCGATTGATGACTCGCCATCGATTATCATTCCATCAACAGGTATTTTTTCCCCTGGCTTCACAAGGATTATGTCACCAACCTGCACTAGGTCCACAGCTATCTTGACTTCTTTGCCAGACTTAATCACTATGGCTGTCTTTGGCGAGAGCCCGATAAGTTTTTTTATCGCATCATTGGTCTTTCCCTTAGCTCTTGCCTCTAAGAGCTTTCCTAAGAGCACCAAGGTTATCAATATCGCAGATATCTCAAAATACTGCCCTGTTTCTGGCGAGAAGAAAAGAGCATAAACGCTGTAGAAGTATGCTGCGCTGGTTCCTATGGCAATCAATGTGTCCATGTTGGATGTCTTGTTTTTGAGAGCCACCCATGCTCCTTTATAGAACTGCCAGCCTGCATAGAACTGCACTGGACTCGCAAGTAGCCAGAGAATGTATTCCTTATACGGCATCATTATGTTAAGCCACATAAACACCATGGCGATTATGAAAGAAGGTATTGCAAATAATAAGCTGAACAAGAACAATGACTTGATTTTTTGTATCTCCTTCTTCTGGACATGCTCCTGCTTTTCCAGGTCAGCTTTTCCCAGGCTCACTTCTGCTCCGTAGCCTTTCTTCTTGACAATCTCCACAAGCTCTTTTTCCTTGATTTTCCCTTCATCAAAGACCACTGTGCCTCTCCCAGTGCCATAGTTCACATTAACCTGGCTCACACCCTCAGCTTTTGACAACGCTCTTGTCAGTAGGGTTGAGCAGCTTGCGCAATGCATCCCTGTTATTGTCAGTTCTGTTTTTTTCATTTTATAATATCATAATCCTTTTTCTAACAACGAATTATGCTTATGAATTTAATGTTTATGATTTTTAACTACGGCTCAATCAGCCCCCGCAGCCGCATCCACCGCCTCCTCCTCCCATTCCACAAGTTCCGCCAGTAGGGGTCTCAACAGTGTTCAGCTCCTTTTGCACAGCTGCAGTATTTGCCTGGCTTAAATCATCCTGGACAATGAAAGTGCCTTGAATCATTCCCATCCAGCAGCTCCACCTGATAGTGCCGGCATCCGTCGGGTTGAACTCAATAGTCTGCTCTCCTTGCTCGACGTCAAATTTCAGCCCATAAGCAGGCACTTGTATTGCCCTGTTGCAGTTGGTAAGCTGCTTTCCGTCAATTATCCAGTGCACAGGCACTCCTGTTTTCAAGATGAACTTGTTAGGCGTGTACCCCCTGCTGTCAACAGTCATCCTTATCTCCTGATAGCCATCCTTGAGCACCGCGATGTTGTTATCGGCAGTTGTGCTTGCCCCTGTTCCTGGCGTTAATGTGTTCCCAGTGCCAGCAGTGATACTCGGCGCTGCGCTCACAAGGCTTATTGATGACACAACTGACTTGAAATCAAATCCAGAGCCAGTAAGCACTAAGCCGTTATTCAGCATCAATAATCCTAAGATGATTACTATGGCTCCTGAGGCTTTTAGTATTTTATGGGTCATCTTGCTTGAGATGAAGCTTGCAAAGTAGCCAAATCCAAGCATCACTGGCAAGGTGCCAAGCCCAAAGATGAGCAATAGCTTTGCCCCTTCAATCATGCTGCCTGTGCCTGCTGCCATTACATATATAGCCTGGAGCGGGCCGCAAGCAATCATAAGGCCGTTAAGCAGGCCTATCACTAACGGTGTTGCGTTTTTTGTTGAGTTCTTCCCTACAAACCTATTGATGAACCTTGGCGCTTTGAATTGTATCCTTCGAAGCGCAGGTATTACGTTTAGCATCTTTAGCCCGAATAGTATCAAGAACAATCCTGACAAGACTCCTACAACTCCTCTGAGTGTTGGAGTGAATGCAATGATTGAGCCGATAAGCCCAAAGATTGCTCCTATTATAGTGTAGGACAGTGTCTTCCCAAGCCCGTACATCAGGTGTGATGTGTGAGATTTCTTTCCTTCTTGGGCATCCTTTGCTGTGTAGCTGACAACAAACCCTCCGCACATGGCAATGCAATGAAACCCTGTGAGCAAGCCCACTAGGAATAACAAGCCATAGCCCATGCTAGCGCTTATCTGCGGGAGCTGCACTCCCTCTACTAGCCTGAAAGCAAAATAAGCAACAATAATGATACCTATAAGGCCAAAAACCCATCCTAATGCCTTGCTGGTCTTGGTATCTTTTCCAGATGCAGCTTCAAGGGAGCATTGGTAACCCTTCTTTTCTATCTTCTTGAAAATCTCGTTTATGTTAGTCTTGTGTTTATCAAATGTCACATAGCCTGTTTCAGTTGCATAGTCAAACTCAGTTTTTTTTACTCCTTCAACTTTCATGGCTTGCCTTGTGATTATCTCTGAGCAGCTATTGCATGTGGTTCCTTTGGCAAAGAATTCCTTTGTGATGATATGAGATTTACTTTCATCTGAAGCACCTGATTTTTTCTCAGGTTCCTTCTCATCTAATATAAACCCTTTGAACCCTTTTTCCTCTATCTTGGACAATATCTCGTCAATATCTGTCTTTGAATCATCAAAGCTCACATAACCTGTGCCTTCTGTATAATCGAACTCGATTTTTTTCACTCCTTCTACTTTCATTGCCTGCATTTTTATCTCGTCAGAGTCACGCTCAGACTTCAATCCTTCAATTATGAATCCTTGTCTCATTCTAGCACCTCGTAGCCTTCGTTCTTTATTATCGATCTTATCATCTTCTCGCTTATCTTTGCCTCATCATAGTCAACGCTCACACTGGCTTTTTTGTGTGAAGCTTCAGCAGCATTCACTCCTTTTGTCTCTTCTAGGCTGTCTTTGATCAGCATCTCACAACTTGAGCAATGCATTCCCCTTACCTCGAATGTTTTCTTCATCATTATTGCCTCTTGAACTTCATTTAAAATCACTTATTTGAATATTAAAAACATGAAACAGCTTATAAGCCATTGTATGAAACTAGTTTCAAGCAGTCATTTATAGCCTTGCCTGAGGATATTTGCATAAACTATTAAAACCGAGTCTCATTCCTTCAAATCATTGCGAGGTGGAATTATAAGCTATCAAACACAAATAAAAAAAGTCAGCGGAAAGAAAGTAGGAGATATGTTCATATTTGCCCTCAGCACCTGTATATGGTGCAGGAAGACCAAGCAATTGCTCAAGGACTTAGGAGTTGAGTACAGCTACGTAGATGTTGACCTGCTGCAGGGAAAAGACCAGGAAGAGGCAACTAAGGAGATGGTCAAATGGAGTGGCTCGCAGTCTTTCCCTACCATTGTGCTTGACAAGAAAAAGACAATACTCGGCTTCAACGAAACAGAGATAAGGGATTATTGTGGCAAGAAAGAATAATACCAGTGGACAGAAGGAGATAACACAGCAGGAAATTGACGAGACCTATCAGAAGCTCAAGCAGGACGCAGAAGAGAGGGGCTATTATCTTAACCCTGATGCTGAGTTCACCAAAGCTCTTATATCAGGGCTTCTTATGAACGGCCAAAGATATGGCTACTGGGCCTGCCCTTGCAGGCTAGCAACCGGAACTCGCCAGGATGACCTTGACATCATCTGCCCTTGTGATTACAGGGACATTGACATCAACCAGTTCAACGCTTGCTTTTGCGGATTATATGTCTCTTATGATGCTGCTCACGGCAAGAAGACCATTAGCTCAATACCTGACAGAAGGCCTAACCTTGAGGAGAGGAAAAAGATGAAAGAAATGAAAGACAAAAAAGAACAAGCTATGAAATCTAAACCTACACAAACCACTTTGCCAAGCTTGCCTATATGGCGCTGCACAGTATGCGGTTACTTATGCGCAAGAGAAGAAGCACCAGACATCTGCCCAATTTGCAAAGTGACCAAGGATAGGTTTGAAAGATTCATGTAGGTATAGCATAAAGAAAAATAAAGTTTATTTCAGGATGACAACATTAGTCATGCCGCGGCGCTTGCGCTCAACAATAGCCTTGCCTTCTAATTTGTCAAGAATCCTTGTGACTTTCACTTTTGTAAGAGCTGTCTTTTCTACCAGGTCTGACTGGAATATGGTCCCTTGTGCCTCGATGATTTTTTCCAGGACTAGCTTCTCATCATCAGAAAGCTCTTTCATGACTTTCTCGTAGTTGTCCTTGGTAATCTCCCTGGGCTTTATCTGCTCTTTCACAACGTGCTTGACTACCTTTGTATGCGTGATTTTTTCCTTCTCATCCTTTGCAAAGAATATTAAGAATAGACCGGCAAGAATTACAAACACCATTACTCCGATGCTCACATTGGTCTGGAAGTTGATAGTGCCCCACATTGGGCAAGTCGGGCCGTGAGAGCACGATTCATTGACAATGCTAGTCATAGCCCTGTTAAAGGCAAAGATGATGAACCCAATAAGAAGCGCGATTCCGATAATTATTATGCCTACATTGCGGTTCTTCATGATAAGAGAAGAAAAAGAGCCTGCTTTTAAATTTTGTTAAACATCAAACAAAACTCGCTATTTAACTTTCATCTTCATTATCTTATCAACAATAGCATCAGCATCAATCTTGTAGTTTTGCCTGAGCTCTTCTGGCTTTCCAGAGCGAGGGATTTCCTTGATAAATAGATGCTCAATCTTTCCAACTGCAGATGATACAACGCTGCCAATGCCACCAAAGTAATGGTCCTCAACCACTAAGACTTTATTCTTGCACTCCTCTGCGTGCTCAATAAGCTCATCTTCATCAACAGGCTTGACGGAGTACAAGTCAATTACCCTTACATTAATCTTTTTCTTCTTAAGGATTTCATAAGCCTTTAAGGCTTCATGCACGCACACGCCTGCTGCTACTATCAGAGCCTTATCTTTCTTGCCTGACTTAAGCACTTTGAACTTGCCTATCTCAAACTCTTCAGTGTGCTCATAGATTACTGGAGTCTTCTCACGCGTAGTTCTGAGATAGCTTAAGCCTTTGTGCTCTGCTATCTCTCCTACAAGCTTCTCAGTTGAAACTGCGTCGCAAGGATAAAGCACAACAGATTCTGGCATTGAAAGGAACATTGACAAGTCTTCAAGCCCCATTTGGCTTGGGCCGTCCTCACCAATGCTCACTCCTGAGTGCGAGCCTACAAACTTGATGTTAGCATCAGAGTACTGAGCCATCCTTATAAAATCATGAGCCCGGGTAAGGAAAGCCCCAAAAGTTGATACAAAAGGAGTGAAGCCCATGCTTGAGAACCCAAGAGCCATGCCTGACATGTTCTGCTCTGCAATAAAGCATTCAAATCCTCTCTCAGGGTAAGCCTTGAAGAAGTATTCAGTCATGGTGGAGTTCTTGACATCGCCATCAAGCACAACAACTCTTTTGTTCTCCCTGCCCAGGCTCTCGAGAGCTTTGCCAAAAGCCTCTCTTGTGGACACTTTGTCAGCCAAGTTATATTTGGTTGTCTCAAAATCCTGGAATTCATAAGAGCATTTTTTGACCTTGAAATTAGAAGCCAACTGCGGCTCTTTTTTGATGACTAGCTCATGCAAAGCTTTTTTTAATTCTTCCTCATTAAGAGCCTTGCCATGCCAGCCTTCCTTGTTTTCAAGGAATGAGACGCCTTTGCCCTTGATGGTCTTGGCAATGATTACACAAGGCTTGCCGCTCTTCCTGGCTTTTTCCAAAGCCCAGAGCAACTGCCTAACCCTGTGGCCGTTGATGACAAAAGCCTTCAAGCCAAAAGCCTTGAACTTTTTTTTATACCTTCTGACATCATAGCCGTGCATTGTCTGCTGTGACTGGCCTAGGCGATTGACGTCTACGATTGCGCAAAGGTTGTCAAGCTTGTAATGAGCAGCGCTGTTAGCAGCTTCCCAGACAGAGCCTTCTGCAATCTCTCCGTCGCCAAGAAGAACATAAACCCGGCCATTATTGTTATCAAGCTTTTTAGCAAGAGCCATGCCAACACCAGCACTGAGCCCTTGGCCTAAGCTACCACTGGCAACCTTTATCAAAGGCATCCTTGCAGTTGGATGGCCTTCAAGCACGCTAGTGAACTTGCGCAGGTTAGCCAGTTCTTCAGCAGGTATCAAGCCTGCCTCTGCAAAAGCAGACCAGAGAATAGGGGCAGCATGCCCTTTGGACATGATGAACTCATCATTCTCCTGTAGCTCAGAAAAGAATAGAACGCTCATGATGTCAGCGCAAGATAAGCAGCTAGTAGGGTGGCCAGAGCCAGCAGCAGTTGTTGAGTTAAGAGAATCAATTCTGAGCTTAGTAGCCATTCTCTCAAGCTGCTTAGCAAATCCCATCACGCACCTCTTTTTAATCTTGTTCTGCCTAGAAGCTCTAATCGCTTAGGGGGTTTATATTTGTTTCGCCATAATATAATTCGTTTTCTTATATCCCCACTTGATATAGAGTTCTGATGCGAGGTTTTCTGAGAAAACTTCTAAGTAAATAAGTTTGCATCCTTGCTTTTTCATCCAATCTTCTAATTCTTGATTCAATTGCTTCGCAATCCCTTTTCCCCTGAATTCTTTTCTTACAACAATCGCATTGAACTTTCCGATTAAAGGCAGCTCAAAGAAAGGACTTTTCTGCTTTTTAATACTTCCATAAATATACCCCGCGATTTCATTATTTTCCTCAGCAATAAGGTAAACGGAGTTCTTTTCTTTGATTTCCCTAAGCAATTCTTTTTTTGCGCTTTTTTCAAAGTTTTTCCTTCGTTTCCGCACATCTAAAATGAAATCAGCAATTCTTTTGGACGAATCGTCCTCTGACTCAGCCATTTCCAAGAAGCATTTGTAAATTCCATCTATATCTTCGGGCTTAGCTTTTCGAATAATCATATTCATCTAGTCACGTTGCTTATTTATATATGTTGCGACAAGATTAAGAATAACAAGCACTAGTATAAAAAACAGGAAAGCGAAACATTTATTTACACTCATTCCGATTAATATCTTAAGTTCAACACAACAACCGGGTGATGGCATGAAAGAATACTATCAAATGGAAATTGGCTTGGGTTATCAGAAAGAATTGCAAGGCATATTATACCATAGTGGCCTTCATAAAAAACCCTTGAGAAAAATGTTCACTTCTGATAATATTACTGTGACCTACAAGGTACGGACACACATGTTGAGTTTTGGCAGCGCAGAGCGTTCACCAAAGGTGATTGTAAGCATTAGCGCAGCTAAAAAAGCAGATGCCGATAATCTTGCTGAAAGAATAGAGAGTGCTCTGATTAAAAAGACAGGAATACGAACCTTTAAGCGCGGTTAATTATTTTTTTATTATTGAATCCTCCCATCCGCCTATCACCAGGAGCGGGAAGACTATGCTCGCTTCTGAGAAAACCTTCACTGAGTTGCTCTTGCCTTTTATCTTGCCCCAGCTCACTGCTTCGTCTGGGCTTGCTCCTGAGTTTGAGCCTTCGTATTCAGGGCTTAGGTTGATGTAGACTGCATAGTCTGCTCCTTCGCGGAAGAGATTGGCATTGGCTATGTGGTGCTTTGGCACGCTTCCTCCAATGGCGATTATTCCTGTCTTCTCAGAGTTTAGCGCAATGTCTGTTATTGTGACTATGTCATCTGTAGAATCAATTTTAAAGTCAGGCTTTCTTTTCTTGAAGAAATATATCATGTCCCCTATTGAGCCGTCAGTGATTGGGTGGCAGTAATAAGGAATATTGTTCTTGTATGCCCAGTAAGTCACAGATGACTCATAATCTATCTTATCAATACCTATGTCTTTGCCTTGCTTTATCATTCCAGCTTGCAACTCAAGCTCTCTTCCTAGCTCATACACGAATTCTTTTGTATTAATCACCTTGCCGCTTTTCAATTGCTGCTCATACATCCTTTCCAGGAACCTGTTCATGAACCTTTCAAAATACAAATACCTGTCGTTTGGGCAGAAGATATTGCCGCTTCGGTTCACTCCTTTGTCCCTTAGCTGCTCTCCTGATGCATCATAGTCTCCAACAACAAAAGGCCTTATGCTTTTGATTATGTCCTCCTCTACTCCGCCTGCTGTTGTGACTAGCACATGCACTTGGTTGTTCTTCACCAAGAACTTGATGTACTCTCGCACACCGCTAGTTATCATGTTTGAAGTGAACCCTAAAAAGATCTTGGCTTTGTCCCTTCGCATGTTCTTTACTAGCTGGATTGCCTTTCCTAGCGAAGTTGCTTGCAAGCCTGTGTACTTGAGTGAGTCAATGAACTCGCTAGCATCAAACCCTTTTTCTAAGTCATAGCCTTTTATCTCTGGCCAACCGGCAAGGGTCACTGACTCTCTGAGCACATTATGTTGTGCTTGCTCCATTTTGCCTGCTTTTGCTTTTGCCTTTACTTGCTCTGATTTGCTCTTGCCTTTTGATTTTTGCCCTTGTTCTTTCTCATGTCGTGTTCTTGCCCGGTATCTTTCATCTGCCATCATTATCACCTATGTTTTACTTTTATTTGTATATATTTTTTAGCTTTTTAGAGATTTAAAACCTGATAACTAGTAAAATATTCCTATGCTTAGACAAAAGAATTCAGCTCATCATCTTGACTGTGTTATCAGTGAAACTAAGCATAAAAGAAAGAAAAAGAAAGAGGTTTAAAAAGCTTTTGACGAAAAGTCGCCCTCGGCACCCCGCAGGGGCCATCCCCCGCCTCGTCAGCCAGCGTGCAACTCGTTTACCTAGTAAACATCGTTGCACTTGCAGACGGCTGTGGCGACTTTCCTAAACTCTCACTCATCTGCGTCTCTTAATAGCTTGTCAGCAGACACTTCATTTGACTCAGACAGTTGGTCAGTCTTTGCGCAGTAAGGGCATCTGAGGGTGATGTTGCTTTCAGGGTCGTACTTGAACTTGTAGTTGCACCTTGCGCAGTAATAAGTCTTCCTTGGCCTTGCTGGCTTTGCAGCTGCTCCTGCTGCTTTCTCATTGTCCCCGCCCTTGGCCCTGCAGCCAGAGCAGACTCTTATCATTGTGTCTTTTCCAACAGGCACGTACCTTATGCTTGATATAGGCACTTGCTTTTTGCATCTGTCACAGATTATCAATCTTTTATCTGGCTGCATATTCCCACCTTCTCAATTAGGATTTTTTTAGTTATCAGTACATTCTATTAGTGTATTTACTTGATTATATACTTTTGCTTTTTCAATTCTGGCAGCCATTAGCAGTCATTAGTGCGCAACATTAGTGCGCAATTTAGAAAAATTTATATGCTTATTCTATACATGTCTAATCAATAGTTAATTATTATTAATTATAATTAATAATCGTAGAAAATGAAGAAGCCTTATCTTAAGAAGCACAGCCAGGTCAACGGCCACTCTGTCTGGATTGTAGATGGTATGTTCATCAGGAAGAACATTGATATTGAGTTCACTAATTATGGCCAGCACATAAGCCAGCACGGGAGGTTTCACTTCATTCCTAAGGACGAGTTCTGGATTGACAAGGACTTTGCAAAAGGTCACGAGGAAGAGTATTGCATCGCTCATATGCAGGCTCGCCAAAGCCTCCTTGACCAACATGTTGATTATGGCAAGGCTCTTGAGGAAGCAGACATGGCTGAGAAGCAGGCGAGGCACAGGTCAAGGCACATAAAAAAGCTGCTTGCAAAAAAACTTGACAAGAGAAAGATTGCGAAACTGGTTCATAAGAAACTATTGAAGAAGTATAATGGAAAAGTCAAGGTATGGCTTGTCAAGGGAAAGCTGGTCAGGAACTTGGTGAGCGTGGACTTTGTCCAGGGAGGCCATGACAAGGTTTATTCTTTCATCCCTAAGAATGAAGTGTGGATTGATAACTCGCTTAACCCTGAGGAATGGAAATTTGTCATCTTGCACGAGCTTATTGAGCGAAACCTTATGTGTTGGGGCTGGGTTTATGCCATGAAGTACGAGATTCCCTGGATGACTAGCACAGCAAAGATGTGCGATGGAATAGAGCCTGACACTGCTCATGCAAGAGCGAGCGAACTAGAGAGATATTACAGAAAGAAACCGAAAGGAGTTGATGAGCGAATAAAAGAAGAGTTGGCAAAGACTACTTTGTTCTAGTATTAACTGTTTGTTTGAAGTGGTTGCAGTATTGTGTAACCTTGCACTTCTCGCACCAGGGCCTTATGGGCTTGCACACAGTCTGGCCGTGGATAACCAACACCTCGTTGACATCTAGCCAATATTCCTTTGGCACTAGCTTCATCAGCTCTTGCTCTGTCTGTTCAGGAGTCTTGGTCTTTACCCAACCTAGCCTGTTAGAAATCCTGTGAACATGAGTATCTACTGGTATTGCTGGCTTTCCAAACGCATACACCATCACGCAGCCAGCAGTCTTTCTTCCAACGCCAGGAAGCGAAACTAGCTCATCAAAATCATCAGGCACCTTGCCTTTGTATTTTTCAAGCAGTATCCTGCTTATCTCTTTTATTCTTTTTGCTTTGGTCTTGTAGAACCCTGACTGCTTGATTAATGGCTCAAGCTTGCTTAGTGGAGCATTGGCAATCTGCTTTGGAGTCTTGTACTTGGCAAAGAGCTTCTTTACTGCCTTTGCAGTCATCTCATCCCTGTTGCGCGCGCTGAGCACAGTGCTTATCAGCACGTAGAATGGCTCTTCACTCGAGAACTCTCCAAGCATACTGAGCTTGGATTTCTCCTTGAGCATGCCTATCACTTTGACTATGTTTTTTTCCTTTGCCATCTTAAAAGAATGGGCCTGGCCGGAATCGAACCGGTGACCTTCGCCGTGTAAAGGCGACGTTATCTGCGGAACCTTTTAGTCAAGTTTTTTCGCAAAAAAGGTTGAGCCGCTAAACCACAGGCCCAAGTTTTTTAGTCTAATCATCCTTAATACTAGCAACTTTTTTAAAAAGCTTTCTAATTAAGGAGCTTTTTATGCCTTTAGAGAATAAATCGGAAACTTTAAATATCAACGTATACAAAACCCATACTGATATGGCTTTTTTATCACCGGAATCCGGAGCTTCGCAAGAAAGGATATTTAGCATCCTATTCAATGAAGATGAGCTTACTTGGCAGAATATAATCTATGACTTGGTGAAAAGCGAGGGCATGGACCCGTGGGACATCGACATATCAATGCTCTCCCAGAAATTCCTTGACATGCTAAAAAAGCTCAGGGAGATGGACTTCAGGATAAGCGGAAAAGTCGTTCTTGCATGTGCTATCCTCTTAAAAATCAAATCCAACAAGCTGGTTGATGAGGATATACTTGCGCTTGACAGCCTGATGTCATCTGTAGACGATCCAGGAGAATTGCTTGAAGAGCTGCCTGCAGATTCAGGAAAAAGAGAGCGGGAGCCAATAAAAGGGCTGATGCCCAGGACTCCCCAACCAAGAAAAAGGAAGGTGTCAGTTTACGACCTTATCGATGCGCTGGAAAAAGCTCTTGAGGTTGAGAGCAGGCGACCTGTTTATGTTGAGTCAAAAGTCAAGATAAAAATGCCTGAGAACATGGTGGACATGGGAGAATTAATCCAGGAAACCTATCAAAAAGTAGAAGCCTATTACAAGGACAAGCAACCAAGAGAGTGCAAAAGGCTGACCTTCACCGAGCTCATACCTTCGGACTCTAAAGAGGACAAAGTATTCACTTTCATCCCTCTTCTTCATCTTGAGAACCAGCGAAAGGTTGACATGTACCAGGAGATGCACTTCGGAGAGATAGAGATAGACCTCTTGAAGCATGGAGTCATAGAGCTCCCTTTGCCGCAAGACCTTAAGCCAGCAGAATAATAAACCTTTTAAACACGCCTCTTTTCTTTTCTTCTAAAATGACCAAAAAGAAAGCTAAAGAAGAAGGCGCAGATAAGCCTAGCAAGGAACTGGCTGATGGAGATAAGTCAATGCAGGAAAAGTATTTTCAGCTGCAGATGATTGACCAGCAGGCAAAGCAGCTACAGCAGTACCTGCAGGTGTTTGACCAGCAACTAGTAGAGATTAGGAACATAATCTCTGCCTTAAACGAGCTTTCTGGCCTGAAGAAAGGAGACACCTTGCTCGCTCCCATCTCAAACGGCATTTTTGTCCATACCAAGCTAGAGAATAACAAAGAAGTGAGAGTGAATGTCGGGGCAAGCACAGTCGTCACCAAGCCCATACCCGATGCAATAAATATGCTTGAATCCCAAGAGGCCGAGATAATCCAGTACCGAAGCGACACCGTGGCAAAGCTCGAAGAGCTCATGAAGCACGCTGAGGAGCTGCAGGAGTAGAATAAAAAAGAGGCTCATTCATGTTCAAATTCCTTAAGGACAAGCTAAAGAAAGCAGTTTCTATTTTCTCCAGAAAGGTAGAGGAAGAAGCAGAGATTAAGCAGGAAGTAAATGAAGTTGTAGAAGACATAAGAGAGGAAAAGCCTGTACAGCAGCCTGCTGTTGAAGAAGTCAGGCAAGAGCCTGAGGAGATTCTTGAGCCTGCAAAAGAAATTGAAGAGCCAGAAGAAGAGCCGGCAGAGGAAGAACCAAAGGAAGAATCGGCAGAGGAATTAGAAGAAAAATATGTTGAGCCCTGGGAAGAGATTCCAGTTGAAGTTGAAGAGGAACTCAAAGAAGAAGTTGAAGAGAAGATTGAAAAGCAATTTGAAAAGAAAGCCCCTGAAGAGCTTGAGGAATTAAGAGAAGAGCTCAAGGAAGAGGCTGAGGACAAAGCCAAGCTTGAGCCTGCAAAAGAGGAAGTGACTAAAGAAGCAATCGAGGAGCAGGTAAAAGAGCTCAAGGAAAAGCTTGAGGAAGAGTTTGAGCTCACCAAGCCAGAAGAGACTAAAAAAGAGAATAAGCAAGAGAAACTATCATTTTTCCAGAAGATTTTTGGCAAGAAAGAGAAAAAAGAAGAAAAGATAGAAGAAAAAATAGAGGAAGCAAAACCCGCGGTTGAAGAAGAGCTGAAGGAAGAGGCTGAAGAGGAAGTTAAGGAAGAGAAGAAAGAAGAAAAGCCAATCAAGATTGAAGCAAAACCCACACCAAAGCCCGTAGTGAAGCCCGAGCCCAAGCCAAAACCAAAGCCAGAAATCAAGCCAATAAGAGAAGAGAAAGAAGAGAAGATAGAAAAGATAAAAGCAGATGAGATTGAAGAAGAGCCTGTTGAAGAAAAAAGAGGGTTCTTCCAAAGGATAAAAGAGACTTTCACCACAGTCAAGCTTTCTGAGGAGAAATTCGAGCAATTGTTCTGGGAGCTGGAAGTTGTGCTCATGGAAAACAACGTGGCAGTCGAGGTTATTGAGAAGATAAGGCAAGACCTGAAAACTGAATTGACAACAGGCAAGATGACCAGGAAGAAGGTTGACGAGATAATCGAGGACTCGCTTAGAGAATCAATAAGGAGCCTTTTTGTGGGCAATCACCTAAGCCTGGTTGATGAGATAAGAAAGAAAAAAGACAAGCCTTACATCATTGCGTTCATAGGAGTGAATGGCAGCGGCAAGACTACCACCATGGCCAAGCTTGCAAGCCTTCTCCAGAAAAATAATATTTCTGTCGTGTTTGCTGCAAGCGACACTTTCAGGGCCGCGGCCATCCAGCAATTGCAAGAGCACGCAGACAAGCTAGGGATAAAGATGATAAGGCATGATTATGAGTCAGACCCGGCTGCTGTTGCGTTTGACGCAGTGAAGCATGCCCAGTCAAAAGGCATAGATGTTGTGATGATAGACACAGCAGGAAGGCTGCATTCAAACGACAACCTCATGAACGAGCTAAAGAAGCTTGTGAGGGTGAACAAGCCCGACATGAAGATATTTGTTGGTGAGAGCATTACAGGCAATGACTGCGTTGAGCAGGCAAAGCTCTTCAATGAGGCAGTAGGCATTGATGCCATAGTACTTGCCAAGGCAGATGTGGATGAGAAAGGAGGGGCAGCAGTGAGCGTGAGCTATGTCACAGGCAAGCCAATAATCTACCTTGGCACAGGCCAGCGCTACGAAGACCTAACAGAGTTCAAGCCAGAGATAATAATAAAGAATATAGGCTTGTAAGAATTTATAAAAAATTATTAAAAATGTATTTAAAACTCATTAAAAACTTATTCTTGGCACGCTATTGCTTTATCACTTTGTCAGCCAATTATTAGCTTGTTCACTTTTAGTTGGAGGTGGTGGTGGGACCAGTATTTCATACCTTGTCTTTATGATGCTTTCATCACTGACAATATCATGCTTCTTGACATTTGCAGGGTCAGCATTTTTCTTAACCTGCTCTTCTCTTTTTTGCCTTGCATAGTCAAGATATCTCTTTTCATCTAAAAGCCTCTTGTTAGTCATGCGGAGCAACAGGTTGAAATAATTAGGCTTTACAGAATCAAAGCCCTCTTGTTCTGGCTTTACATAAGCCTTGTCAAGATATGTTGATATGTTAATCCCTGTTTTTGCGAGATAATCCAAGGCTTTTTCCCTCATCTCTGAAAGCTTGGCAAGGAACTCATCATCATGATACCTTGTTCCTTCACTATGATAACACCCGGGTTGATATCTCAGGTCTTGGTGCTTGAATTTTTTCAATGCCTGGTGGGTTTTGGCATGCAGGATTGCGTCTAAGAGCGATAGGTTAAAGGCTGCTCTTGTAAACTCGTTGGTCTCTGGATTCATTGCACTAGCAATATTTTTAACCCATCTCTCAACATGCAAGTAATCAAAGTCAATATGAAGCTTAAGGTCCTTGCCTTTCTTTTCAATATAGAGTTTGTCTCCATAATCCCCTTTTGGGTTGTCTCCTGTTGCCCTTTCTGAAAATACCACTTTCGCAGTACTTGTGTGAGTTGCTCTGCTCACCAGCTCATCAAGCGCAGTGACAGTCCTCATCAAGTTGGCATAGCTGTATCCTATCTTGAGGCTTTTTTCTACCTTCAGGACTTCATGCATGCCTACGTTGTCATAGTGGTCTGATGTGAGCATTCCATAGCCAAAGTATCTTTTCAATGCTGATTCTTGATGCCAATCCCTAACTGACCTGGCTAATTTAGATACCAAGCCAGGGTGCATTTCTTTTCTTGCTTTTCTTCGTTCCAACTCCGCAGCACGGTCAAGCTCTCTCATCTTGCGCATGGATTCTTTTTCTTCTTGGCGGCGTTTTCTTGTTCTTTCAGCCTTCCATGCCCTTTCCTCTTTTCTTTCTGCCCTTTCTTTTTTATGGCGCTGAGAGCTCTGCTTGATTGACTCAATATAATCAGGATAGTTCTTGGGGTTTATAGCTGAGAAGAATGGGACTATGACATCATTGGCTGACCAGCGGCCGAGTGCCCTCAGGCCCTTGTAGCTGCCTAGCCCAATATAATACACTCCTAGGAAAGGTGCTGTCACAAGGAATTTTCCAACTTTGTAAGCGCCTCTTGCAAGCTTTTTCTTGTCAATTGAATCATAACCATCTCTTATCCAGTTATAGGATTTGACTAGCCCATCCTTTATCCAGCCACAGGCTTGGCTTAATCTCCTGTATGTATCTGTGCCCTCTGCAGGCTTATGGAATTTGCCAGGGGTAAGCTCGCTGATAATAAGGTGCGCTATTCCTACGGGTGATATTATGTAAAGTCCAGCCCCGACATTCTTTGCAGCATTCCAAATCTTGTCAATCCTGTCCTCCAGTATCTTGACATCATATTTGGCATCAACCTTAAGGTTTGATTCTTGAAGCTTGCTGATGACTGTCTGCACAACAGGGTTTTTGTAATCAACAAAATAGTCCCCTGCCTTGATTTCAGGATCCTTATTCCAGAAGGTGTCAGCCATTTTATACTTGATTTTCTTTGTCAGGTAGAGGTTGATCATGTCCATTATTGAGATTTTCTCTATTCTCTTTTCCAAAAAGCCAGAACTGCCTCCCCCAAAATATTTAGCATTAGTGCTGCTAATGCCTCCCCCAAAATAATTAGTTACTCCTGAACCTCCCCATTTTGACTGAGTAGAGTCATAGTCAGGATCAAACCAGTCAGATAGTATCTCCCTGAATTTCCTGCTTTTTTTCTGAGCCACTGGGCTGCTAGTTTTCTCTGAGCTCTCAGGATTGAAGTAGTATTCTGCGGTGATTATCTTCTTGTTCATTATCTTGTTGATGAAGCTGTTTCCCTTGAATTCTGTAAGGTACTTCTTCGCCAGCTTTTCTCGCATCTTCTTTCTCTTGTTCTCCCTCTTCTCCTCAGTGTTGACATAAAGCCCTGCTGTGTTGAAAAGTTTCATCACTAGGTCTCCAATGCTATCAAAGAAACCCTTCCTTTGTTTTAGGTTAATATTATCATATTGGCTTGGAGCAGTTATTGCATCATCACTCTGGCTAACAGTGCTTTGCGACCTGTGCAGTATCCTGTCAACCAGGTCCTCAAGCGAATCTTTAATGCCAGAAATCCCTTTTTGCACTGAAGGCCAATTAGCGTGAAGTTTCTTTACCCCGTAGCCTAGCCCGACAACTGCTGCAGCACCAGCAAGCCCTGCTGCTCCGTAGAGAATTGGCTTTAGCCCAAAGTCTTTTTCTATGTACCATTTGACAAGTGAGTATCCGCCATACACTGCGCCAGCAACACCTGCTGTTATGCCCATGCCAAGCCCTATTTTCTTAGCTACTTCTACCCTGTTGTCATAGAGCTTGACCACTGAGTTCTTAGCCCATTCACCAGCTCCTTTAATGCCTTTCACTATGTAGCCTGGAGTATGGATTATTTTGTCCCCGACAAATAATGCTGCCTTTTTCATATCCTTGGGAAACTGCTTTATCATGTAGTTGGAAGCTTTTGTTGCAGCAGCTGGAGCATGTTTTATCACGTAAGCTGTTGCCTTGAATGGGGCTTTTGCCACAAATGAAGCTGCTTTCCAGGTATATTGCCCTGCAATGCTGACTCCGTCCACTATGCCGCTTCCTATCATTGCCCCAAAGCTCATCACCTTCCTTTTGAAGCTATAGTCTCCCTCTCTGAACTGCTTGGCTAAGGGAGAGCTTTCCCTAAGCACCCTTGCCATTCCCTCAAGCAAGATGTTGGACGGGTGGTAAAGCAGCTCATCATCCATGAGCAAGCTGTCTAGGAATATGCTCTCAAAAGCATTGTAAGAGGCCTGGAGTACTGGCAGTTCATGATCTGCTATGATACTGTTCCTTCCTTTGGTCAAGGTAACATTGAGCGGAAGGTCTACCCAGAAGTCCATCCCCAGGTTTTGAAGCGCCATCATCAGCTTGTAGTGCTGTGTTTCTGGGCCAAATGGGCATCCGTCATACTTGACAAAGAGCCCTTTTTGCGTGAAGACAATCTTGTCAAGGTTCTTGTCACGGTGCAAGAATCTCTGGTCTGAGAAATCTCCTTTCACTGCCCTTTTGGAAGCCCCAAAGGTTAAGTCCTGGCCTATGCCATCTATCTTCACAGGGCCAGCAGAGACCTTGAAAGGATAAGCATCCCTGAGGGTGTTTATGACCTTTCCCTTGAAAAGTATTCTTCCCTCTGTCTTGTCATCAACATACCCTAGGTACTGGTACAAGTATTTTGAGATTTCACTATCATCTGTTTTGTCTTTTTTGATAAAAGCAGTGACTTCAGTCCCTGCTTGCGTGGCATCATACTCTTTTGAAAAACCGTCATTGCTAAATGGCTGGATTAAGGCCCGCCATTTTTGCCCATTAGGGTAGATAAGTACATTGACAGCATGCTTTTCATCCTCTTTTCTTGAGACCACCTTGACGCAGTCTGCTACGTCAACAACAGACCACCAGCCTATGCCGTGCTCTCCAATCTTGTTAGGGTCGAATTCTTTGCCTGAGTTATAAGGAATCAGCAGGTCCTTGACAATTGTTTTTAAGTCCATGCCGCAGCCATAGTCCCTGACTTTAAGCACAAGATAATCATCCTGGCCATTGCCATCAGCATCTTTCATTGAAGTATCAAAGATAATTGGATTTGAGCCCCTGACATCATAGGCGTCCCTTGCGTTCTGGGCAAGCTCCCTTAGCATAGCGTGCTTTTCCCCAAACTGTGCTTGGATGGTCTTTCGCAAGATCTCAGAGAAAAGCCTTTGGGTTGGAACCTGTTCCTTGGTCTCTTTTATAATCCTGAACATTTTATCATAAGGACTTTTGCCATTGCCTGCAGTGCCTGCTTCTTTTCTTTTTGCCTTTTTTGCTCTAGCATTGCTAACAGGCGCGCTGGCTTTGGCCTTGTCCTCATCATGAGCATAATCCTCTGTATATTCTTGGGCTTGGTATTCTTTTGGAAGGCTCTCAATGAAGCCATCAAAGTCACCTGCCATCTGTACCATTATCAGGTCTTCTAGTGGCATGTGAAATGGCTTGATCAGGCCGCTGCTACTGAGCTCTTTTAGCTGCTCTTTGATTAGCGCAAGCTTTTCTCCTCTGGCCCTGATTCTCTCGAAATCCTCAGTTGGCTCTTTGGTCGGTTCGTCTATAGTATCCATGAGTATCACATCCCATTTGAAGCCGGATTATTTGAAGTCGGTTCGTAAGTTGTTTTCTGTGGGTCCCATTCCTCGCATCTTTTTTTCCATTCAGCTTCTTCCCTTGCTTTTAACCTGCGCAAGGTATTTAAGTGTCCTATCTCTACGGGAACTTTTGCAACATAATCTATAAAGGTGGAAACCATCCTTTCCATATCATCAGCATTGCGCACGTAAATCTCCTTGAAAATCTCTTTTTTCTGGCAAATGTCCCTGACAAGGTAGTAAATGCTTTTCTCATCAAAAGGCCCTTGGACTTTCTCATGAGCTAGGTTGATGTAGAGCACCCTGTCCTTTACCATGAAAGGAGAAGCGCCGTGCTCTTTAGTCTCCACAAACTGAATCTTGTGTTTGACTTGATCATTAATACCTAGTAAGATAGGCTGAAGATTAGGATACTGGCCATAGCTATCAATCTCTATTGCGTGCATTCTATCTGTTATACTGCCTCTGGTAATTTCTGAGGGAGCAATTTCTTGCTTCAAGGCTATGTGCTCAGTTAGCAATTCAGACTCTCCCTTGCAAAGCTCGTGCCAATAGGCCAGGCTTGCTGCAGACACAGGGAAGCACTGGCCCATGACTGAGCTGCTAAAGAAAGGCTGATAAAACTTGTAAGCATCCTCTCCCAAAGCATATTTCTTGCCGGGCAACAGCTTGTCACGCAAGGCTTGAATATTAGGTATCTGGTCTAGCCTGTTGAACTGGTAAGCTGATAGCAGTGATGGTATAAGGTTGAGCAGGAATTCCCTCTTTTCGGATTTTTTATCCTCACCCTCTTTTGCAAGGTTCTCTATTGCCTGCTCAAGTATCTCAAAGCTGGCATTCATGCAAAGCTTATAATTATCATCAATCTTGAAATCATCCCTTCCCTCAACAACTTCAACTGCAGGAGGGAAAGAGACCGTAACTCCCTTGCCCCAAATAGTTGGGAAAGACTTAACCTTTACTCCTTGGGACGCTAGGTTGATTTTGCTTATGTCTTGTGAGAATTTCAATCCCACTTCCTGGGAAACGGTCTGCCCATGCGCTTGCATGGTAACATCCTTAAAGTACCACTTAGAGTACTTTGACTCATTAGCGCTTTTCTTGTTAATCCTTATCCTGGCTATGTACGGAGGGACGTGCTCAATGTCCTCACTGATATAATGGGCAGCATTAAGAATATTAATTTTCTTGCTAATCTGCACATAAGTGCCTGTTTTTTTCTTAGGCGAGATTTTTTTTACCCTCATCCTCAAGTCCTTGACAGCTCTTCCCGTTGCATAGAACCTCAGGATATAGCTCTCATCCCCGTTGTTGGTCTTGACCATGACTGAGGCCCTGTTAGGCTCATTAAGGCAGTAGTTCAAGGCTGAGAAGAACCCTACACCAAATCTTCCGATATTTTCCAGAGGGTTTTTCTGGGTGCTAAAAGGAATTATTAGGAATTTGAGGATTTCATCCAGGCTCATTGACAAGCCATGATCCTGGCAGGAAAACCTGTGCTTTTTCAAGCGAACATCTACGACATAGTCTGCTGTGTTGGCCTTAGCCTTCTCTGGCTTGGCATCAATTGAGTTGAGAACTATTTCTACAAGTGGCCTGTCTGGCTTTGGGAATTGCTTTACAATCTCTTCTCTTAGTATCTTCTCAAGGTACTCGCTGTTTCTCCTTTTCCCCTTAATCATGTCTTGCAACCCTTTAGGAGGCTGGTCAGCCCTAATTATCTCTGCTGTGCGCTCTAGGTTATGCTGGTTGAGCCCTATAACTATCCAGTCTGTCAGTGGCATATCATATTTGTGTGAAACTAACATAGGCTTGCTCATTTGCTCAACCCCCCATAAAAGTCTTTTGCGAATTTGAAAGATTTGTTCATGAAGTCTTCCCCTGAGTTTACAATTATCACAGGCACGCCATTCTTTTCCAGCTTTTGTGTGAGTTCGTTATGGCCATACATCTGGAAAAGCAAAAACCCTATGCCGCCGCCATTGGTCATATTGATTATTTCCTCAGTGACCTCTTGTGCATTCTCCACAGTGTTAAAGCCGTAGTCTGTGAACATGAGATTAAGGAAATTGTCAAGCCTCCTAGTCTTGAGCTCTCTTAGCTTGTCAACATCCAGAGCTGTGCCCCAACCCTGGTAGTCGAACAAGGTCCTCTTGATTTTTTCTATGTTAGAGTAAGGCTGCCAGCCAGATGATATTGTCTGGTTTGAGAAGTTCATAGCGTGGTAATTAACAAAAGGAGCAAGCCCTCTTTCTTCTAGGTCTTTGAGGATGGCATATACTCCGAGGCAGCAGAAATGATAGTCACCCCTATTATGGTAAGGGTCAAATCCCATGCTACTGCTGCTGTCAAAGATGAAGCTGATATCCCATATGCCGCCAGGACCCTCTTCTTTGGGTATTGGCAGGGTTATGGGACAAACTTTCCTGTAAAGCTCAACCTGGCTTGTTCCATCATCTCTTTTTATTACCTTGGTTGAAGCCCAGTCAATGTTTTTCCTTGAAAACTCGCTCAGAGGCATTTTTTCCCTACCAGGCAGAACGTCATAGTTAGGCGCTTGCTTGTCCAGATCTTCCATCAGAATCCTGAACCTGTCGGCGAGCTTTTCATAATGAGTATTAAGAGAGCCATAATCCCTGAGAAAAGATGAACTATAAGGTGTGTGCAATTGCTTGTCATTTAGCAGGCGCCTTCTGATAGCTTCATCAAGCTTTGAGTCATATTTTCCAGCAGTGGACTTTTCCTTGTCCTTTTGGCCATCTGCTGCGCAACCATTCTTTTGGTCATCCTGCTTTTTGTCTTTTTCCTCTTTCTTTTGCCCAGAACCTTCGCCTTCTTTTTTCCCGTCTTGCTTTTTTTCCTGTTGCTTCTTTTCATCAGGGCTTCCTTCCTTGCCTGGCTTTTGCTCTTTTTGCTTTTGTGGCTTTGGGGGGGCCTTCTGGGGAGGCTGCTCTTTAGGCGAGCCAGAATTTCCTTGCTTGGGGTCTTTTCTTGTGAATGAGTTCTCAAGCTCGCTATAAATGGATCTCATAAGCGGATACATCACTTCAGCATAGGCTTTGGATTTTGCACCCCACTGTGAAGTGTCCATAAGCCTTGCTACAATACTCTCTTCCATCTGGGGAGTGACCTTGTGCTCAAGCACTTTGTCCACCAGCTGAGAGTCGCCTAGCATGATGTTAAGCACTTTTCTTGTGTATCTTGGGAGTGAAGGGAAAAGCTTCTTGAAGTAATGGCTTATTTTATTATGCATTTCAGGGCTTTGCTGGGTCAGGAAGTAGTTTGAATTCATGAAAACAGACATGGCCTTGTCTGCCCCTCCAAGCTTTTTTCTCTGGGAAAACCCTTGTGCAGTCAGGTAAAGGATATTGTACCCGTCCCTAAAGTCCTGCTTTTTCTCATCTGTGGCAGCATTAACTGCATTCACAACAGTGTCTGTGAACATGTTGCTTATCTGGCCTATTAATTGGGTCATCTTTTCAACATTCCATTCCCTTGGGCCTACGACGTCATATATGCTATTTATCATCAGCTCGAAAAGCTCCTTGCTTCTTGGGCTGTACTTGTGGTGGCCGTACTCGTGGCATACCAGCATGTAATGGGCTTTTCTAAAAGCCTCATCAAAAGAAAGATTATGCGGTGGCTGGGTGAGCTTTTCATACCCAATAGTTTCACGCATCGCAGCTGCAAAATGCTCTCCCTCAAGGAAATGTATCCTCCTGTCACCTAGGCTAATGAATACCATAGACAAGTGCGTGTCTGGTATGATCTCATAGACAGTATCCTGGAATGTAGGAAGGTTCTTGTCTCTCAGTATTTGTGAGCAGACTGCTTCAAGGTTTGCTTTCAAGACAGTATGGTCTTGAGCACTGTTTGCCGCGGCAGTGAATTGCATATCATATTCCTCCTGTGTTGTCTGTTTCTTGCGTGCTGAAGCTTAGGTTAGTGTTATCAATGGCAGTAATCATCCTGTAAAATGATTTCAGGTCAAACTTGCCCTTGATAAGATTGAAAAGTGACTCCATCCTTGGCAGGCATTCAGAAGCAGGGAAGCCAAAAACATTAAGGCTCCTTACATGGGTTACCCATGCGTATTGGTCATCCTCTTTTTTCCAGATGTAAGTTTCTTCCTCTGTGAGCTCGTTCTTAGGGTCATTGTCCTCGTATACATTGTTGCGGACAGTGATGATGTCAGCCTTGCTTAGTACCAGGCTCTCAACCTCAGAGAAACCTGTTTTCATTGCCTCTGACAAGAGCACTGGCTTGCTTTGCTTCCTGCCGATAATATGCTTGCGTACCTTTCTCTGAAGGGCTGTCTTGCCCATGCGGACATCATCAGGCGTGACTGTGAGGTCAATCCCTATGTTCCCTAGCTGAAGATATGATGCCCTTGTTTCTGGGGAATATTCAAGCTCAGCAGGTGCATGTGCGCCAAGCCCCAGGTAAGATAGCCTTGTATCAGCAAACTCCATCTCAGTTATGCCTTCAAGGTTATTTAGAACATCCATGTAATGCTGGCAACTCCCGTATATTGAGATCCGGTTTATTGGTGGAGGATATGAACCTGAAAGCAGTGAAAGCTCTAGTTTTTCGTTTCCTGTAGTAGAACAGAACGTGTAAACCTTAAACCGCCTTTTTTCAATAGGGTTGAGGTTGTCAAGGTAGGCTTGCAGCGCATACCTAAGAAATCCTTTAAGGGAGGCTTCCTTTGCCTTGGCTTCAGTTGTCCTTGAAGGATAAAATAGCTCATCTAGCCTTGACAAATCAGAATTATCTGCTGTGCCGTTATCAGAGTTAGCACTGCTTATGCCCGCAGTGGAGTCCAAATGTTCACTTTTCTCTGGTGTTGTTTGGTTTTGTGCCATTTTTAATCCGCATCATGAATATATTGACTTCATTATTGTGCAGGGGTATGCCGTGCTCTTGTTGGTTCATACCTTTTTTTAGCCCCCTTACTTGTAGAAACCCAGCACTTCTTCTTGGAGCTGAGTCTCCTCTTTTTTCCCCCCGTCTAAGTAAGGCTTAATAGTGGCCCACATCCATGGGTTTTCGCTCATGCAGTAGTTCTCAATGCCTTTAAGCACCTGGGGGCTTGCCTTTCCTTGGAGCACCTCTCCCAGATTGTTAAGCTCTGGCCTTGCACGACCTTCTTCAAATTTGCTTTTTACATTGTTTAGGAAATACCTTATGGCGCCGTACTGGTTTCCTTGGAAATGCTTGACAGTCCATGAAGGCGCAATGCCTATTTTTGAGTAGCCTACAAAAGCTGCAGCTGCTTCAATGTCTGAAATCTCCACTTCGAGCTTGTCAAGGTACTTTTCTGTTGCTGCTTTTACCAGATCTGTTCCCTCTAGCTTCTGCCCGACATAATCCTGCAGTGACTCCTTGAACTTCTCAGGGTTAAAGACCTTGAACTCCAAGGCAACTTCAGGCTCATTCTTGACAATGGCCGCATAGCACATCTCTAGGAACTTGGTTGCCCTAATAAGAGCAAAGCCTCTTGCAACATTCCCCATGTTCTTTGAAACTCCGACAGTGATGCCTCTTACAGATGGGCACATGTCATATTCAAAGGTCTTTAGGAATTCACATTGCATGGTTTCCCCGTTCATTTGCGTGATTTGGGTCTTTATAGGAGCAGTGCACACGTGGTGTATTGAGCCGTTTTTAGAAGCTACGCTGCCTTTCTCTCCTGTGAGTGAGTATTTGCAGAAGTCAAAGGCTTCCATGTATGCCTTGAACATCCTGGCATTAGGGTGCATGCTAATCCCATTGGTAAGAGCCTTGTAAATTTCAAGCACTGTGTCAAAACGATTTTCTGTGTTTCTCAGACCGAGCTCCTTGACAGTTATCTCCTCGAGTTTCTTCCTGTCCACCCTTGTGGGCGGGAAAACATCCATTGGAATTTCTATTATAGTCCTCCTTCTGAGAGCCTTGTCAATATCAAATGTTCCTGCATAGTCTGCACCTTCGTTTATGGCTGCTATGTGGAACTGGTATCTTTTTGCCAGCCCACCATCATCATATTCTTTTCCTATCTTTACTCTTGATCCGTCAGGCAGGGTGAGGTCCTTGTCAAAAACATGAATTGCCTTGTTGGCTAGCTGTGCATGAGTCCTGTTCATCTCATCCAGTATGATTCCTGGCATCTTGAAGAATGGGCTAATGCTATACATTCCCTCAGACATTTTCTTTCCGCCGGTTATCACACCGAAGTCCATATCTGAGTAGCTTTCCTTTCCAAAGTCAAGGTCAAAGTCTATCCTGTGCCAGCCATCATCTTCCTTTCCAAACAGGCTGTTCATCACAAGCCTGGCAAGAGTTGTCTTTCCAGAGTCTGTCCCTCCGGTCATAAGAACTGAAGATTGGGTCAGGGATGCAAGAAGCATTATGTCCCTGATGTCATAGTTAAGCTGGAATCCGTGCTTGGTCTTGTCTGGTAGGACCAGCTCATAGTTGACAGAGGCTAGTGGGTTGTTGTGGATATAATCCTTGGTGTCTATCCTCATTGAGTGGTTTAGCTCATGTGCTTTTTTTATTATTGATCGGTCTATGCTCATTTAATTCACCTCATGCTTCTATTTTTTCCTTAATCAGCTTTGATGCTGCAAATTCAAGCGCATGGCTCATATTCCTATAGGTGCCTTCGCCGACTTGCTTTTCCATTTCGTCTAGAATTTCCTGGTTGATGGTTATGGATATCTTCTTTTTCATGGTAGGATAAGGTAGTATAGTATCGCATGTTTATAAATCTTTCGTTTTTTTAACCACTTATTAGTGATAACAAAGTTCAAAAGCTCATTCCAATGAGGGACGCCGAGCGAGCAAGGGCACAGAAGTAGATTTTTGTTTAGAGGATAATGAGGCGCAGTATATTATTATAGCAACACTATAGCTCTGCTAAGAACAATGACTATGAGTGCTAATTAAACAGAAATTCAAACAGCTAAACATATTTACCTATATCTTCTCAAAGACTCCTATTGCATGGTTGCAGGGCTTCTTGTCCCAGCTGCAAAGGTCCATGCAGCATCCTACATGTACATTGCCGCTGTGATGCTTGCACATAACAATTGAGCTAGTCTCTCCTGTGAAACCAACGCCACAAATATTGCATTTCGTCATTTTATCTTTTCACCTTTTTTTTTAGCTTAATATCCTCCCAATCTTCAGTATGAACGGGAGAGGGAGAGCTGGTGTTTTTCTTGCACTAAACCAAGCTTGCAACGGTGATTACATTTGGTATGAGAACTTGAAAAATCCTTCTTGCTCTCCCACCCTCCACAGCTGGTTAAGTATTGCAAGTTTTTAAATCTTATTATATTTGAGTCAGCTTCAATCAGTTTCTGCTTGATGACTGCAATTCCACATTTTTTATAAATAAGCAATGGTTTTTGCTTTTTCATGGCAATTGAATTCATGACTAAGCCTTACAAGGATGAGGATATAATCAAGAGCATGCATCCTCTTGTTAAGGAGTGGTTCCTGCACAAGTTCAAGGATTTTGCTCCTCCACAGAAGTTTGCCATCCTCAATGTTCATAGCCGTATAAATACTCTGATCAGCAGCCCAACTGGGAGCGGCAAGACCTTGAGCGCATTTCTTGCAATAATAAACGAACTCGTGGGATTATCAGAGCACGGGCTATTAGAGGACAAGGTATATTGCGTCTACATAAGCCCGCTAAAAGCACTAGCAAACGACATATCAAGAAATCTTCTTGAGCCTTTGGCAGAGATGGAGACTTTTTCAGGTAAAAAGCTAGGACTAAGAGTCGGCGTCAGGACAGGAGACACTTCTGCAAGTGCAAAAGCCGGCATGCTAAAGAAACCCCCTCACATTCTCATAACCACTCCTGAGAGCTTTGCCATAATGCTCACAACCATCAAGTTTCGGGAGAAGCTCAAGCAGGTTGAATGGTGCATTGTTGATGAGATTCATGCCCTTGCCAGCAGCAAGCGAGGAGCCCATCTTTCTCTCAGCCTTGAAAGGTTGCAGCATGAGACTGTTTTCACGAGGATTGGGCTTTCAGCAACAGTAGCGCCTCTTGAGGAAGTGGCTAATTTTTTGGTTGGATTTGACATCAACACCAACGAGCCCAGGGATTGCAAGGTTGTGGATGTAAGCTTTGTGAAGCAGCTAGACCTTAAAGTGCTAAGCCCAGTGGAGAACCTAGTGAACTCTACTTACGATGAGATAAACACAGAGACCTACAAGCTCATAGACGAGCTCGTCCAGGCGCACAGGACTACTCTCATATTCACCAACACCAGAAGCGCAACAGAGCGAGTAGTGCACCACCTCAAAGAAAGGTTTCCTAAGCATTACACCAAGCTCGAGGATGCTAAAGAAGAGGAATTGAAAGAGGATATTGAGTGCTTCTCTGACGAGAGCGAGAAAACTAACGAGAGCATCGGTGGCTACACTAGCCTAATAGGCGCTCATCACGGCAGCCTTAGTAAGGAGCATAGGCTAAGTGTTGAAGAGAAGCTGAAGAAAGGTGAGCTCCGTGTAGTTGTTTCATCTACAAGCCTTGAGCTAGGCATTGACATCGGCTACATTGACTTGGTGATATTGCTTGGAAGCCCAAAAAGCGTTGCAAGAGCCTTGCAGAGGATTGGCAGGAGCGGGCACAAGCTCCATGATAAGGCAGTCGGAAGGATAATTGTGATGGACAGGGATGACTTGGTTGAGTGCAGCGTGCTGCTAAAGGCTGCGCTTGAGAAGAAGATTGATAAGATAGACATACCCATGAACTGCCTTGATGTGCTTGCCCAGCAAGTATTAGGAATTGCTTTGGAAGAGCAAAGGCACCTTGATGACATCCTCAAGATAGTGAGAGGAAGCTACAGCTTCCACAGCCTGGACCGGACAAGGTTCAAGGAAATAATAAGCTACCTTGCAGGAGAATACGCTGGCCTTGAGGACAGGAGTGTTTATGGGAAGATATGGTATGACACTGTGACTGACATGGTGGGCAAGCGAGGCAAGATGACTCGCGTGATTTACATGACTAACATAGGCACCATACCTGATGAGACTAATGTGAGAGTAAAGCTTGGCAATCACCTAATTGGTTACATTTCAGAGCCGTTCCTGGAAAAGCTTAGAAAAGGAGACATCTTTGTGCTTGGAGGAAGCACTTACGAGTTCATGCACACCCAAGGAATGACTGCTAATGTGCGAGCTACTACTAACAGGCCTCCCACAGTGCCTTCATGGTACAGCGAGATGCTACCCTTAAGCTTTGATTTGGCAATGGAGATACAGAAGTTTAGGCGCCTAATGGATGAGCATCTCCGTTACGATACAAGAAAGGAAGATGTGATTGATTTCATACATTCCTACCTTTATGTTGATGAGTACAGCGCCAACAGCATCTACAAGTACTTCAAGGAACAATATTCATTTTCAGAAATACCTCATGACAAGAGGATAGTCATAGAGCACGTCTCAGATGGAAGCCAGAAGCGAGTAGTGTTCCACACTCTTTTTGGAAGGAGGACTAATGATGTTCTTAGCAGGGCTGTGGCCTTTGCCGTGTCAAAGATAAACAAGAAGGATGTTGAGTTAGGAGTGACTGATAACGGCTTTTACCTGGCCATGACAGGAAACATCCAGGCTGCAAGGGCTTTTAGCATGATAAAGAGCAAAGACCTAAGAAGGCTTATGAGCATAGCACTTGACAAGACCGAAGTGCTTAACAGGCGCTTTAGGCACTGCGCAGCAAGAGCTTTGATGATACTCCGTTCATACAAAGGTCATAGCAAGAGCGTTGGCAAGCAGCAGAGCAGCTCAAGAATACTGCTTAGTGCTGTCAAGAAGATAAGCAATGAGTTTCCAATACTTGAAGAGGCCAGGCGTGAGGTTTTAGAGGACTTGATGGATATTAAGCACGCGCGAGAGGTTATTGAGCATATAGAAACAGGAGATATACAAGTCAAGGAGTCATTCACAGATATCCCAAGCCCCTTTGCCTTCAACCTAGTTCTCATGGGCTATTCTGACATCATGAAGATGGAAGACAAGATGGCATTCCTCAAGAGGATGCATAACATGGTCCTTGCCAAGATTGAGCTAAAGAAGCGCAAAGGCGAATGACATCCAATACATCGAACGTTATTTTTAATTATTCTTAACAGAGCAGGCTTTAGACAGGCACTAGGAACAGCAAGCTCAATAATCCCAGGATAGCTGCAGAGGTGATTATGAACAAGAGCACTGCAAGCAGGCGGTCCTTGAGCTTTATTTTGCGCTTCTCATGTTCCCTTAAGATGATGTCTGTGACTGTGATCATGAAAAGCGCGATGATTATGCTAATCACTATGATTATGGCTGCGCTGATGCTTATACTGCCAGTGGTTTTCTTGAGGTGGTCATAGAGGAAGTTAGTGAGCCAGACAGTTATGAAAGAGGCTGCGCTGAAATAAACAGCATCCCCTAGGCAGGTCCGCAACAGAAGCTTGTTCATATACAGCTAATTGATTAAAGAGTTATAAATATTTTTTGATTGTCAAGCTCTGCTAAGGGAGAGTTGCTCAGAAAGCCAAGCCAAGGTAGTGCGCAGCCACCACTATGATGAAGCCGATTATGCCTCCAATCGCGGTTATTATGACGCTCCAGAAGTTTATCTGTATGTTAGCGCCCAAAAGAACGTTGAAGCCAATCAATGCAAAAATCCCAATCAGGCTGTTGATAGCAAGGATGATGACTTTTTTCACAAGCATGAAGAAAAGCACTACAAGCACACCCACAATAACTAGCAACAGTAGCTCCCAAAGCATGCTTTCACCTTATTCCATCACAGTTTTAAGAGAAAAATCAAAAAAACAAAGAAAAATAAAAAATATGGTTAAGATGTTTAGCCAAGGATCCTGCAGACAGTGGTTCCGCACTTAGGGCATTTGCCTTTGAGCATCTTCCTGCCTCTTTTATTGATTACTTCTTTTCCGTCCTTGACTTCAACTTTCTTCTTGCACTTAACACAATATGCTTCCATTACAATCACCTCAAAAAATGATTATTAAGGCTTTCTCTGTGTGCTGAGTATATAAAGTTTGCCTTTTTTATACGTAAATCAAGCACAAAATATTAAAAACCAAGGCATTTTTCTTCATAAAACAATATTTTGCAGATAGGAAAGGAGGTAGTGAACATGGTTTCTCATGATGAACTAGGGCCAGAGAAGATTCTGGAAGTATTTGATTCAAAGACAGGCATGCACGGATTTGTGGTTATAGACAATACAACACTAGGGCCAGCCAAGGGGGGCATAAGGATGACTCCCACAGTAAGCATTGATGAAGTTGCTAAGCTTGCCAGGGCAATGAGCTACAAGTGCAGCCTTGCAGGCTTGCCGTTTGGCGGAGGCAAGTCAGGCATTGTAGCTAATCCTAAGCAGATGACGCCTGAACAGAAGGATGCAGTCATGGCTGCTTTCTCAAGAGCCCTCAAGGTTGTCTGCCCTAAAGTTTATGTGGCAGCGCCAGACATAAACACTGCAGAGCATGAGATGAAAGTCTTTGCTGAAGCCAATGGCTCTATGAAGAGCTGCACTGGCAAGCCATCAGAGATGGGAGGACTGCCTCATGAGCTTGGAAGCACTGGCTTTGGGGTATACCATGCCACTCTTGTCGCAGTCAAGCACTTGGGCTTGGACATAAAGAACCTGACTTTTGCTATTGAAGGCTTTGGCAATGTAGGAGTGTACGCTGCCAAGTTCCTGACAGAGAAAGGGGCAAAGCTAGTGGCTACTAGCGATAGTAAAGGAGTGATTTACAATCCAGAAGGCATTGATTTCATAAACTTGGCAGAGGTTAAGAAAAAGCAAGGAACAGTCACTGCTTATTGCGATGGCAAAGTATTGAAAGGCGAAGATATTGTGGGGATTGAGGCTGACATTCTTATCACAGCTGCAGTGCCTGACCTTATCACAGAGGCCAACAAGGAAAGCATAAAGGCTAAGATTGTTGTTGAAGGCTCAAACATACCAACCACCGCAGAGATTGAGGAGTATTTGCATCAGAAGGGCATCTTGGTGGTGCCTGACTTTGTGGCTAATGCTGGCGGAGTCATCAGCAGCTATGTTGAATACATTGGCGGCACTCCTGAGAAGATGTTCAAGATGGTTGAGGACAAGGTTGTGAAGAACACTGCCAAGGTTCTCAGGACTGCTAAGAAGCAGAAAATCAAGCCGAGGGATGCTGCAATCCAGGTTGCGCTTGAACGAATCAAGAAGAAGGCTGAGAAAAAAGCGCTTAAAGCCAAAAAATAATGTTGGTGATATAAAAACTATGAAAGAGCTGTTATTTGGGCCTGCGGGCGTTCCGCTTAGCGCCCCTTCAAGAAGCACACTTGACGGCGTTCCTCAAGTCAGGAAGCTTGGGCTTGGCTGCATGGAACTGGAGTTTGTGCGAGGAGTGAGGATGGCTCCTGCCATGGCAAAGCAAGTCAAGGCCTTGGCTGAGAAGCATAATATTGTCCTAACTGCTCACGGTCCTTATTACATCAACCTTAATTCTATGGACAGCGCTATTACAGATGCTAGTGTGAAAAGGATTCTTGACACTGCAAGGATCACTCACCTTTGCGGAGGCTATAGCATAACTTTTCATGCTGCTTATTACATGGGCTTGGATAAGGAAAAAGTTTATGAGATTGTCAAGAGCCACCTGAAAAACATTACGCGAACTCTGAAGGCTGAAGGCATTCATCTATGGGTGAGACCTGAGACCACAGGCAAAGGCTCTCAGTTCGGAGTTGTTGATGAGCTGATAAGGCTGAGCCAGGAAGTTGAGCAGGTATTGCCGTGCGTTGATTTTGCCCATCTGCACGCCAGGAGCAATGGAAAGGTGAATACCTATGCTGAGTTCTGTTCTATTCTTGAAAAGCTTGAAAAGGGCATTGGAAGGCAAGCCTTGGATAACATGCACATCCACATGTCAGGTATAGAATACTCTGATAAAGGAGAGCGTAACCATCTTGTGCTCAAGGATTCAGACATCAGGCATGGGGAGCTTCTGAAAGCTCTCAAGGAGTTCAGGTGCAAGGGCTGCCTTATCAATGAGAGCCCTAATCTTGAGGAAGATGCTTCGCTTATGAAAAGAGAATATGAAAAGCTAGCTTAAGATAAGATAACTGGAGATAAAGAAATAATTTCTCGTTGCTGCCTAGCGCTTGTTGCCGCAGTAGAATATCTTGCCTATGGCGACATCAGCTGGCGCAACACCGTTCCTGTCGATTGGATTCTCAATCTTCCGTTCGGGTGATGGGTCTGGCCCTGCGCTATAGCTTCTCACTGGAGGCTTAGGCCTTGGCTTGTCCCCGCAGTAGAATATGTTGTCGACAGCTACATCAGCTGGAGCAACCCCATTGCGGTCAATGGGTTTGTCCAGCCTTTTTTGGACCTCTTTTTCCGAGGACTCCTCGACGTGTCTTGATTCCCTTGATTGTTGGCGGTGCTCGTGCTGTGGCTCTTCCACATATGATGACTCATGAACAGTGTCTTTCAGGGCATTGAGCTTCTTGTCAAACACAGCCTGGTTCATCTCTATCAAGCTGATGGTCTTGATGAGCTCGTTGAGCTTGTCTGTGACCTTGACCAGCTGGTCTGCCAGAGTGTTGATTTTCTGGCCTGTGCCATCCTTGAACAGCCATAGCTTTTGCATCTTACTGATTATCTCATCAAACTGGGCCTTGGTCAGCTGGGCTAGCTCTATCTGCGCATCCATCTCCTGGGTATCGGCGCCGTAGATCTCTCCTGCTTGTGCAATGGCCTCCTGTGAGCTTTGCGCAAAACCATATTTCCTGAGTTCCTTAGAAAGATTATTCATCCTAATAGTCTGTTCCACACTGTCCATCCGTATCACACCTCGTTGCAAGCTTAGTTCGAATATAAACGCGCTATTGGTAGCGTAAAATGTATTCTAGTATCTATAGTATTTAAATATTTCGCTTTTTCATCATATAAATCGCAATATAATATTAAATAGCCACAATTTGGTCCTTAACGAGTTTTAGCGAGCAATAATCCAAAGCCATTTTTTCAAAGCACAAGCTTTTTAAACACTAATCAAATCCAGAATCAAGACGAAAATGCAAGGTGTAATCAATAATTTCAGGAGAAGCAGGAAAAGGACCTATAAAAATCACATGATAATAATAGCTGAAGGAATAGACGATAAGGAAAAGGCAAAAAAGCTTGTAGGCAAGAAAGTGGTGTATAACACTGGCAAGAAAGACATAGCCGGCAAGATTGCTTCCAGCCACGGCAACAAAGGCGCATTGCGAGTCATATTCGAGACAGGAATGCCAGGTCAGGCCATCGGCAAGAAAGTCAAGATAGAATAAGCCTGAATAAAAACATTTAATAAATCGAATTCTCAATGTTAAAATCCTGATGGCAAAGAAAAGAAAATATTCTCTGCAGACAGTGAATGAGGTGTATTCTTACTGGGGAAAGTCGCCGCTAGTTTATAGGATGTCAGCCTCATTCTTTATTTTCGACCCTTACATAAGGAATAAGGTAATAGAAGCCGCTGGACTTAAAAAAGGCAGCATTGTTATGGACTTGGCTTGCGGTCCAGGCATCATGCTTAAGCGCCTAGAAAAAAAAGTCGGGCAGGAAGGGAGAATAATCGCAGTAGACTATGTCGAGGAGATGATAAAGCAAAGCAAAAAGATTGTGAAAAGAAAAAAATGGGAGAACGTGGAGCTGCTAAGGCAGGACGCTGCAAAGCTCAAGTTTAAGCCTAATTCTGTCGATGCGATAATCTCAGTCATAGGCATGAGCGCAATACCAGACCACAAGAGAGCGCTTAAAAACTGCTACAGGTGCCTGAAAGCGGGTGGCAAGCTTGTCGTTCTGGATGGAAAAGACTTCAACTCTAAGTATAGGCTGCTCAATCCCATCCTCAAAATGCTGCGCTGGTCAAAAAGCTATGAGAAAAAAGACCTTGTCGGAGAGATGAAAAAAGTTTTTGGCAATGTCAAGGCCCAAGAATACTTGCTAGGCAGCACCTTCGTGGCGGTTTGTGTCAAAAGATAGGCTAAAATAGAGTTTGTCGCAAAATAAATAAAGGGTTCTTCCAATTATTGGTTTAGTGCGAGGGTTCGCAAGAACCCTGTGGGTTGAGCCAGTGGGCGAAACCCGTCAGTGAATTGCGATATCTTTACCCGAGCAAGGTAGAAAAGTTTTTTATTCTTGGTTTCTCAAAGAAAAAATTGGGTGCGTGATGGTCGCACCCTCGAAAAA
>Ga0315286_10000184_pt1 | contig 47210 bp, 35 predicted proteins | sample YL17G10_0_MG_FD_205038 | JGI IMG/M metagenome (GOLD analysis project Ga0315286, IMG submission 205038) | Sediment microbial communities from Yellowstone Lake, YNP, Wyoming, USA - YL17G10_0 | ecosystem: Environmental > Aquatic > Freshwater > Lake > Sediment | place: USA: Wyoming | collected...
ATATGGATCCCAGGCAGTTGAAGGAGGAGTTCGGGAAGCAGATCACCTTCTGGGGCGGCGGCTGCGACACCCAGCACGTGCTACCGTTTGCCACGCCGGATGAAGTTGCCCGGCACGTTCGGGAGCAGATCGAAATCCTTGCACCAGGTGGGGGGTTCGTGTTCAACCAGATCCACAACATCCAGGCGGATATCGCACCTGAAAACATCGTCGCCATGTTCGATACAGCGCACGAATTTCGCTATTCAGCTTGAATAGGGAAGCGTTCCAATGAAAATCACCCTTCTAAAAACAAACCATGTGAAAAACCCACTGGGATTTGCATTGGATAACCCTGTCCTTTCTTGGATTGTTGAAGATACTCCCGACAAGAAGCAAACGGCGGCACAGGTGATCGCCTCGAAGGATGAGACTTTTGCACAAATCATTTTCGACAGCGGGAAGGTGGCTGGCGATGAAATTGACAGTCTTGCGTACCGTCCGGGTATTACCCTGTCACCGCGCACGCGCTATTTCTGGAAGGTAAGAGTATGGGGCGAGGCCGATTGCGCGGAGAGTGACCCCGCCTGGTTCGAGACCGCCAAGATGGGCGAGCCCTGGCAGGCGCAGTGGATCACGCCCGATTTCCACGATAACCAGGCCCATCCGTACCTTTTCAAAAATTTTGAACTCCCAGCGAAAGCGGTTTCGGCGCGGGCGTATATCTGCGGGTTGGGGTTGTATCATTTGGAGTTGAACGGACAAAAGGTGGGGGATGAGCATCTTGCGCCATACCTGAATGCCTATGACCAGTGGATCCAATACCAGACCTACGATATCACTGAACAGTTGAACGCTGGTTCCAATCTCATCGCTGTACTGCTTGGCAACGGCTGGTACAAGGGGCGCTACGGTTTGCAGGATTATCCCAACGAGCCGAAGCCTTACGGGGAGAAGTTTGCGCTCATCTGCGAATTGCACATCACGCTCGAAAACGGCAAGCAGATGGTTCTTGGCACAGATACTTCCTGGAAAGCCATGCCTGCGCCTGTGCTCGAAAGCGGAATTTACGATGGCGAGACCTATGATGCCCGTCTTCCAAAGCCCACATTGGGGAAAGGAAAATTCTCCGGTGTTCGAAAGATCAACCTGGATGTGAGCAAACTGCAAGCGCGGCGTTCGCTGCCAGTTCGCGTCAACGAAGAGATCAAACCCAAAGCTGTGATCCAGACCCCGGCGGGGGAGACCGTGCTCGATATGGGGCAAAACATGACGGGGTGGATCCGCTTCAAAGCCAGCGCCCTGTCCGGGGCGAAAATCCACCTGCAATTTGGGGAAGTGTTGCGGGATGGCAATTTCTTCCGCGACAACTTGCGCACCGCCAAAGCGGAATATATCTACATCGCCGATGGCAGCGATTCCGTTGCCGAGCCGTACTTCACCTTTTTCGGGTTCCGTTATGTCAAAGTTTCAGGCTGGGTGGGTAACCTGAACCCGGACGATTTCACCGGCTGCGTGGTGTATTCCCAAATGGACACCATCGGTCACATTGAAACATCCAACGAGAAGGTCAACCAGTTGTTCAAGAATGCACTCTGGAGCCAGAAAGGCAATTTCCTGGACATTCCCACCGACTGCCCGCAACGCGATGAGCGCCTGGGTTGGACGGGCGACGCGCAAATGTTTTCCGGCACCGCTTGTTTCAACATGGATTCGGCGGCGTTCTTTTCCAAGTTCGGGTACGACATGGGTAAGGAACAGGCGAAGTTCGGTGGCATGGTTCCCGATGTGATTCCCGCATCGAACGTTACACGCGGCGGCTCCAGCGCCTGGGGCGACGCTGCCACCATCCTGCCGTGGAATGTGTATGAGTTTTACGGGGATAAAGCCATCCTGGAACAGCAATTCGAGAGCATGTGCGTCTGGGTGGAGTTCATCAAGAAAGCCGATGACGACTCGGGCGGCAAACGTCTGTGGACAACCGGTTTTCACTATGGCGATTGGCTGTCGCTCGATGGGAGCGATCCTGACTCTACAATGGGCGGCACACCTGAAGATTTCATTTCATCCGCTTATTATCTTTACTCGGCGCGGCTGACGGTGCGCGCGGCGGTAGTACTTGGGAAGACCGAACAGACTACCCACTATTCCACGCTTGCCAGAGAGATCCAAGCCGCCATCCAAAAGGAATATTTCACCGCCACCGGACGGCTGGCAATCGGTACGCAGACCGGGCTGGTATTGGCGCTGTTCATGGAACTCGCGCCTGAAGAATTTTGCGAGCGGGTCATTCGTGACCTGGCAGCCCGCTTGCGAAAAGACAAAGTACACCTGTACACCGGGTTCGTCGGCACACCCTATCTTTGTAGAGTGCTTTCGAACATTGGCGCAAACGAACTGGCGTACCAACTCCTGCTGAACGAAGATTATCCGTCCTGGCTGTACGCGGTCAACCTGGGCGCGACCACCATCTGGGAGCGCTGGAACTCGCTTAATCCGGATGGCTCGTTCAGTTCAGTGGAGATGAATTCATTCAACCATTACGCCTACGGCTCAATTGTTGAATGGATGTACCGCGATATGTGCGGCCTGAACCCGTCATCCGGCGATGATATGGTGACAGGTTTCCGCCGCGCCCGCATCGCCCCAAAACCCGATAAATCCATGCAGTGGGCGAAGGCGAGTTACCACTCCGCGGCGGGTCTTTTCGAGAGTGGTTGGAAAATTGGGGATAATGGCCAATTAAATTTCGAGTTCACCATCCCGTTCAACGCTGAAGCGCAGGTGACACTGCCGGATGCGAAGGCGGGGAAAATCTCTATCAACAAGAAGCAAGCCACCGGGGAAGTCCAGCAAGGCGCGGATGTGGTTTTGCAATTGGACTCCGGTCATTATCAAATCGAGTATCAACCTACTCGTCCCTATATCGAGACGCTCAGTACCTACGGGCCAGCGGTGAAAATTCTCCAGAACAAGATGGCAAAACTTGCCCTGCTTCGTTTCATCCCCATGATTGCGATGGTCACGGATGCAATGATCGCCGCAATTGGGAATGACAGCATCCGCGACCTTGCTGCCACGCCGTACCTGAAATTGAGCGATAAGCAGTTGGATGAAATGGATCAGGTGTTGAGCAAATTCCCCATCAAAAAGGGACAATAAATGCTGTGAATAGTATTAGATTTGAGGAAATCATGTCTCTCAAACAAAACATTGTCGACCATAACGAATTTTCAACCGAAACCGGTACCCTGAGACCTGGCGAATCGGATTTCCGCAGCGAAATCTGCCTCAACGGGCGGTGGGATTTTCAGCCGTTTGATCTGCCTGACGGTTTCACGCCGGGCGAATCCACCCCCGAACTGCCTCTGCCAAAGCCGGACCAATGGGAGTCGGTAAAATTGAAAGTACCCTCGCCCTGGAATATCAACGGCTTTGTGGATGGCGATGGCATTCCGGGCGGCGATTTTGTTTGTTATCCCAGTTATCCCGAACGTTGGAAACATGTCAAGATGGGTTGGATGAAACGCACTTTCCATGTACCTGAAGATTGGGAGGAACAAACCATCCTGCTTCATTTTGAAGCCGTGTGTGGGCATTGCCAGATATACATTGATGGCAAAAAAGTGGGTGAGCATTTTGATAACAGTTTGCCGCATACCTACCCGGTAGACGATTTTGTGACCCCGGGCAGCGATCATGAACTATGGGTGGGTGTCCGTGCTCCGGAACTTTTCAATGTAAATAACGGCTCCACAAAATTCACTTATCCAACTGGTTCATTCTTCACCATGAATACCACCGGCATCTGGCAGGATGTGTATTTGCTGGGTGTTCCCAATGTGCGCATCAAGGATGTATTTGTGCAACCAGATTATTCAACCGATCAATTAAGGGTTCAGGTGACCATTGAAAACCGGAGCGAACAGGTTGCCAGCCTTGATGTAAAGGGTTTTACAAAGGCTTTGAAGCCTTTTTCAATCCCGGATGATGGTATCCAGGTTGTTCCGCATTATGAACTGGAAGACACCCCCCTCTTTGAATTCACCGGCGAACACATCACAGTTGACGCTGATATGGAAGCCATTATTACCCTCGTGGCACCTGTTTCAGGGAAACTGCTTGCGTGGGATACCCATCACCCCAATCTGTATGCAATTTTTGTCACATTGGAGCAGGGTGGGAAAACAACGGATGGCAAGTATACACGTTTTGGCTGGCGGGAGTTCAAGATCAAGAATGGGGATTTTTACCTGAATGACCACAAGATCCAGATAAAAGCCGACTCGTGGCACTTTATGGGCATTCCACAACTCACCCGGCGGTACGCCTTTGCCTGGTACAAGGCACTTAAGGATGCCGGCGGGAATGGAGTTCGGCTTCATGCCATGCCATATCCCACTTTTTGCCTGGAAGTTGCCGATGAAATGGGGATATGTGTTTTGGATGAAAGCGCCATCTGGGCAAGTCATACCGCTTTCAACTTCGATGAGCCGGTCACCTGGGAGCGTTTTTATGCTCACGTGTCCCGCCTGGTAAAGCGGGATCGCAATTATCCATCGGTCATGGGCTGGAGCGTGGAAAATGAAGTGCGCATGGCGCTTGAATCTCATTTCCCGTCAGAAGAAGCCATGGCCAGCATTCAGGGAAATATGTGCAAACTCATGGATCTTGTCAGAGAGCTGGACCCCACGCGAAATTGGATCAGCGCTGATGGTTCCCGCGATTGGAATGGCAATTTCCCAACCAGCATTCTCCATTACGAAAACAAGGAAAACTACAAAGAGATAAAGAGCAAAGCCGCAAAACCCGTCGGTGTTGGCGAATGTACAATTGCGTATTATGGCACGCCAAAACATGCAGAGGCATTTATCGGTGATCTGGCGTACCAAAGCATTGAAGACCGCATGAAAGGAGTGGCAATAGAGACTTATGGTCAACTGAAAGCCCAACTTCTCGCAGACTTCAGTTACCTGAGCGTATTCAATCTGGCTTGGTATAGTTTGAAGCCTTTACCGCTTGGGCATGCGCATTTGGAAAATGCCCCGACAATCGAGAATGGCGTTACCTTTGGAGAATACCGGGAAGGAAAACCGGGCGTGCAGCCTGAACGGCTGGGTCCGTACTGCACCACGTTCAATCCCGGATACGATCCAAATCTGCCGCTGTATGCCCCGTGGTCCATGTACGATGCCATCAAGGCGGTATATTCTCCCGATGCTTCATCACCTTACGAAACGGAACGTGAATCCGCGCTGCAGAAAACGGGGCCAGTGATCGATCAACCGGAGCCGGTGATATTTTTGGGTAAAGCAGATAGCGTTCATTATCAAGGCTTGAGTGCCGCCGGGGTTCAATTCAGTGAGAGCGGTTCTACAAGATTGATCTACGTCGACTTAACATCCATTACCCTCATACAAAAATGGCGCTTGAAAAGAAGAATAAAAGCGCTCACAAAAAGTGGGGGGACAATCTTCATATCCGGGATAACACCCACATCTGAGCAATTTTTAGAAACACTGCTCGGTGAGAAGATCGAGATATTCGAACGGGAATCTTCCTCCCTTATTTTTGCCGGAGAATATGCCAATACTGACCCGCTGGTGGATCATTTCCATTTGCAGGAAATATATTTTTCCGAAGATGAAGATGCTGTCATCCAGCGCTACGGTATTCGTTGTGATGGCAAAGCGCTCCTTCAGGCTTGCAGTTGCGACTGGCGCTTGTGGAATTATCGTAACGAGACATCAAAAACCGGTGCTCTTTACAGAAGCGAAAAAGAATTGCTCCCAGCCAATGCCCTTGTACAACACAACATAGGCAAAGCCAGGATTCTGCTTTCTACCATTGAAATGCGGGAGCACCAAGATCTTGCTGAGTGGAAAAGGAAGAACTTTTGGAACAGTCTGATGCAAGCGGCGGGTGCCAGGATCGATGATAGTTTTGGGAAAGAGGCGGCTTTCAGCACCTATACCCCAACCGGACAAATTCTCAATAATCTGCAAGCGACAGAAATCGTGCGAAGTTTCATTCCCATGGTTGCCATGCTGACGGATGACATGATCGCTGAAATCAGCGCGTTCAATATCCGCGAACTTGCCAAAATACATGGCAGGCTCTTGATGTTGAGCAGTAAAAAATTGGACAAAATCGACCAGGCGCTCAGCAAAATCTCATTTGAAACGGAAAATTCCACAAGTGTGAGCAGTAACGGTGTTGATGAGAATACCCATGTTTTGAAAGGGGATCAGATCGTCCGGGTTCTGGCGGCGGGATTTTTTACAGGAAGTGATTGTGTATCGATTTTGAATGACGACTTTTTGGGTGGAGAAAAATTTGTTGCGCCTGCACAGGGAGAAGCGATCATCCATAATGATTTTTCAACCCGTTGGCAGGTGGAGACTGCAGGGTCTAACGGATTCCATCCTAAGGGGATGGCATTTGAAGGCCCCAAAGATCATTCAGCCAGCTATATGAGTTTTTATCTGAACAGCCCAAGACGGCTGGATAATTTGCTGACTGAACCCAATATCCCCAGACTCTATTTGAATATAGAAACGGCCGGCTGTCTGCGGGTGTGGTTAAACGGTAATGAAATTCTCACGCAAGCGAATGTTTTCGCTGAGTCGGTCAACTTGCAGGTTCCGCTGCTCCTCGGAAAAGGAAATAACCATATCCTGCTGAAAGTTATGAACACAGATACGGATGATTTTGTAAAAGCATTTCTTTCTTCCTCTCATACGGATTTTATCGAAAAACTCGTCGGTACGCTTGAACAGAATTAAGCAAATACTTTTTTACATCTCAGATCATCAATCCGATTTCAGATAAAAGGAGATAGCAATGAACGACATAGAAGCATATTACAACCTGAAGAGAAAGATCCTCATGAACCTGATCTCCGCCGGATCAGCTCTGCTCTGGGTGATCGTCTCCAGCTCATTCATGAAATTCTTTACGGATGTGGTTGGCTTGAGCCCCGCCATGTACGGCGTGGTGTTTTTGATCTTCAGCATCTGGAACGGCATCAACGACCCCATCATTGGCTACTGGGCAGATAAACGACCCTTCTTGACAGGCCGGGGAAAATATCGCCCCTTGATCCGCTGGTCGGTCCCCATCATCGGCTTTTCGGTCATCGCCCTTGTGTTCGCCTCCCCGGGCTGGAATGAGATCGTAACTGCAGTCTATCTCTTGATCCTCATGATCATCTACGAGGGTGCCAATACCCTTTTAGGAGTTAGTTTCATGGCTTTTACGGTGAACACCTTTCTGAGCACGACTGAGCGTACCAAGGTGCAGGTGATCGCCAGTTATGTCAATCAGATTCCAGTGTTTTTAGGAGGCATGATCCCGGTATGGTTCCTGACGGGTGAATTCAGCCGCTTGACCGTGGCGATGATCTTTTCCGGCGCGTTTCTTTTCGGGCTCCTGCTGATCTGGATCGGGTCACGGTTTATCCGGGAAGATGAGGAGTTCTACAAGAACCTGGAGGTTACCCAGGGTCTCAAAGAACTCCTTTCGCTCGCAAAAGACCTGTTTAAGGATAAGACCTTTGCCCTTTTTTGTATCGCTTTCATCTTTATCCAGGCTGGTACAGGAAATTATTTCTCCGGCTACCTTTATTACATGGACAATGTTCTTGAAGTTTCCGGATTGAAAGCCACAATCCCTGATGTTCTCACCGGTGTCGGGCAAATGCTGCTTTTCCCTTTCATAATTATGATGGTAAAGAAATTCGGTGCCAGGGATGTTTTATGGAAAGGATTCCTGATCGCGGTTGCAGGGCATCTTGTGCTGACATTGCCGATCAATTATTGGATCGCTTCCGGAACCTATATCGTTATTCTTTTGGGCTATGGGTTTGGTTCAGCCATCAACCCGGCAATGATCGGTTTGGCAGTTGATCATATCGAGCTTAAAACTGGAAAACGTCAACCGGGCGTGGTAAGAGGCATCATCGCCATCCTGATGCTGCCTGCTACCAGTATGCAGCCGCTGATCTTGAGCGTACTGCTCAGCGCAGCAGGATATATTGGTGATACAAAGCACCAAACCGCTGAAGTGGTCCAGGCAATCCGATACGGCACCGGCCTTATTCCAGCGGTGATCATCATCATTGGCATCATCCTGTTAGCCATGTTGCCGATCAACCATAAGCGCGAATTGGAAATCCAGGCTGCGATTGAAGCCAAGCACGGCAAGCAAGTCGTTGATGCAAATTGATGAAATTTGGTATACGGATTACGCGGATCTACGGATTTTCACGGATTAACTCAACAAAGAATAATCCGCGTTTGTCCGGGTAGTCCATCAAATCCGTTTACTTAGAATGAGAACAACCTACATGCAAACACTCCACATAATTTCCCACACCCACTGGGACCGCGAATGGTACCTGACCTTTCAGCAATTCCGGCTGAAACTCGTCCATCTCATTGATAAATTGCTCGATCTTCTTGAATCGGACCCCAACTTCAAATACTTCATGCTTGACGGGCAGACGATCGTGCTGGACGATTACCTGGCCTTGCGCCCCGAAATGGAATCTGTCCTGCGCAGACACATTCAAAGCGGGCGCATCCTGATCGGACCCTGGCATATCCTGCCGGATATGTTCCTGGTCAGCCCCGAAGCACACGTTCGCAACTTGCTGCAGGGGGCGCGCACGGCACGCAAGTTCGGACCCAAAATGCCCATCGGTTATATCCCCGATCCCTTCGGGCACCCCGGACAGGTTCCGCAGATCCTGAACGGGTTCGGCATCCAGGCTGCTTCCCTGTGGCGTGGATTGAGCGACCAGCCCGCTGAACTGTGGTGGAAATCGCCGGATGGCTCCAAAGTCCTGCTCGCATACCTGCGCGACAGTTACAGCAATGGCGCGAACCTCCCCGTCCACGATCCCGAATTGTTTATCGAGCAAATTGCCACCGCGGGTAAATCTCTGTCAGCCCACTCCGCCGTAAATAACCACCTGATCATGCTCGGTACCGATCATATGGAGCCGTCACCGCATACATCGGCATCCATCGCGTGTGCCAACGCCAACCTGCCCGATACTCGTGTAATTCACTCCACCTTACCCGAGTACATCGAGAGCATCAAACCACGGATCGAACAACTGGAACAAACCATCCCCACCATTCAGGGCGAATTACGCGCCTGCGACCGTTCCAATCTGCTGCCCGGCGTGCTTTCCACGCGCCTGTGGATCAAGCAGCGCAACCAGCACAGCCAGACCCTGCTGGAAAAATGGACGGAACCGTTCAGCGTCTTTGCCGAAACCATGCTCCCCAAGCAGGGCAAACTGACCATGCCCGCGGAGATCGCTTCTGACCGCATCCGCAACGTTGCGCCCATCGTCCATCAGGCATGGCGGTTGTTGATGGAAAACCATCCGCACGATTCCATCTGCGGCTGTTCGATCGACCAGGTGCACGATGAGATGAAACCGCGCTTCGACCAGGTTGACCAGATCGGCGAAGAGATCACCCGTCAAGCGTTGCAGGCGATCTCCCGCGCGGTGGATACCCGTGCCGATGATGCGATCTCCACCATCCTGCTTTTCAACCCCCACAGCGCCCCCCGCTGCGATGTTGTGGAAGTTGCGCTCAATATCCCCGAAACAGTCGCTGCCTTTGAACTGCTCGATGCCGACAGAACCGTCATCCCGCACGAGTTTATCGGCGCCAGCAGCAAAGAACTCGCCAATCTATTGCTCCCCAAAAGCAGCCTGCGCGACACCATTGGCGCGATCACAGAAGGGCGCGTGGCGGGCGCGGCGATCACCCAGGTGAAAGTTTCCCGCCACGGCGACACCGTGACAATAGACGCCATCCTGGACGAACACGGGCAGCCGAACATTCCTGCATGGCGGCAGGCGGAAGAAAACATCGCCCACTACGAAGCCGACCCCGGTGTGATCCATTTCCACGTCCTCGCGCACACGCCGCGTACATCGCGGATCCGCTTCATCGGCCCGGAAATCCGGGCTCTGGGTTGGAACACGGTTTGGGTGCGTCCTGTGGAGGCTTCCGCTTCGACTCCTCCCGCTGCCATCAACCCACTGCTCAAGCCTTTCCTCCCCCTGGCATTGCGTTTCGCCCAATCCGAACTCGGCGGAAAACTACTTGCCAAACTTAATGTTGGCGACGAAACCAAACCGCCCTATGTCATCGAGAACGAATATTTCCGTGTCGAAGCCAACCCCGATGCTACCCTGACCGTCACCGACAAACGCACGAACACGATCTATTCCGGATTGAATCGTTTCGTGGATGGCGGGGATGCCGGGGACGAGTACAACTATTCCCCGCCCCAGAACGATTCATCGTTCACCCCCAAACTTGCCACCGTTAAAGTGTTTCGTCACCAGCTGATTCCTGCTCTCGAAATCCGGGCGATACTCAACGTTCCCGGGCAGGTATCACCCGATAGGAAAAGCCGCTCTAAAGCGTCCGTTGCCATTCCCATCACCAGCCGCATTTCGCTTGCCGCCGGCGTTCCGCGCATCGACATCCAAACCGAAATCGACAACACTGCCAAAGACCATCGCCTGCGGGTGCATTTCCCCGCGCCATTTGCCGTGGAAGAAGCCGATCACGATGGTCACTTCGAAGTGGTGCGGCGTCCCATCGGCGTGCCGGAGAGCACCGAAAAATGGGTGGAACAGCCCCGCCCTGAAACGCACCAGGGCGCATTCACGGATATTTCCAACGGTAAAATCGGTTTGACCATAGCCAATCGCGGCTTGCCCGAGGTGGAAGCGCTGAACAATGGCGAATATACCGAAATCTCCCTGACACTCCTGCGCGCGGTCGGCTGGCTTTCACGCGATGACATGCCTGTCCGGCAGGGCCACGCTGGACCCGGCATCGAAACCCCCGGTGGTCAGGTGCAGGGAAAATCGGTCTTTGGCTACTCTATCATTCCGCACGCGGGCGGTTGGAGTGAAGCCTGCCAGCAGGCATACGCCTTCCAGACCGAACTCCGCGCCATCGAAACGGAAATCCACCCCGGTGAAATCCCCGCCCAGGGAAGTTTTGTTTCGTCATCGTCCGAAGCGTTCATCATCAGCGCCGTCAAAGCAACCGAAAACGGGAAGGGCTGGCTCGTGCGGGGCTACAATGTTTCATCCGAAACGATCCGGTTTCACTTGAAACCGCTGGTCCGATTTACGCAGGCCGCGTTGGTCAATCTGGCAGAGGAAGAAATATCACCATTGCCTTCAGCAGATGATGGGAGCGTTATTATTTCTGCTGCCGGGCATAAAATCGTCAGTGTGATGTTTTCTGATTAGCCCTGCAAAATGGGCATACTACGATTTGGGTTAGTGTACGATGAGACGAGCCAATTATTCAGTTTGTCTAGAATCAAGCTGAATTTCACTAGTAGCAAGACAAAATACACTCTGCATACCCTCTCATCTTCGTATTATCCGTATATACAGTACCCCCTTGGGGGCACTACGATACGCGGGTGTTTAAAAGGCTATCACGGTTGAATGAACCTGATGACCATGGAGAACACATGTCGTATTTTTAACTTAGGGAACGCACCCTGCAATGCGGGAGTAACCCATACGAACACCCGTCAACGTCTTGACGGGTGTTCGTGATTCCATTCAACCCAATCCTTACTTGAACCTATCAACTGAATAGCGCACCCGCCCGGCGGCTCACGAGCCAACTAGAAAAGACCGATTGAGGGAAATGGGGTGTAAATAAATTGCGCTACAACTTGTTTTCATATAACCCACCTGTATAAAAATATAAATTATGGGGATACGTGCCAGGATCTTCCGATGGCGTAAGGAAACCGCGCACTTCCTTTGCATCGCGGTCTCCAATCCAGGATCTATAGACTTGTTCCATTACAGAGAGAATAATCAATAATCTTAATTGAGTCCACTGATTCCAGCGCGTTCCAATATCCGCCTCGCTGCCAGATGTGTTCCATCAGCTGGAATCTCTGGATAAGTGACCTGGACGCCGAGATTGGCAACAATAGCGTCGGCCAATTGTAGGGGACTTGTATCCGCGATCGACATACGCACTCCGGCTTTGTGCCGGGCCAGACGGTTTGCAACGGTAACCTGCTGTTCAGCCTGGTTTTCGACAGGGAAGAACAGGAAAGGCACCCGCAGCACCTCAGCTTCGAGTGTTGACATGCCACCACCCTGGAGGACTGCCAGATCACAAGCTGCCAGGTGCCGCCACAAGCCGGGCACCATTCCCCGGCAGTCGATTTCCTTCGGAACGACAAGCGATTTCGGATCGATCCGTGGCCCTGCGACAAGGACCAGGTGAACACCAGGAACTCGAGCCGCAACGAGGGGAAATGCCTGCCCGCATAGCTCAAGAAGGTCCCGGCCAACGGATGTGCCGCCCACCGTGCAAATCACAAGCGGTTCTTTGCTGTATCCAAGCTCTCGTCTCAAGACATCCCTTGGAGGAATATCTTTCTTATCAAAGGGAAACGCGTAACCAACAAACTCAATGGTTTTATCGGCAATCCGGCGTCGATTGGACAACAGCCAACCGAAAGACCGGTCAGCAACGTCCTCACGCTCTCCGATGAATAGCGCCGCATTTTGTCCCCGGGTTGTCACCCGCCATGCGTTTGACCACAATAGATTGATCATCCACGCACCGAGCTTCTCGAAAACGTTGTTGGAAACAACATCCATGCCCAGGAAGTCGTAAAAAACGATAAAGGGGATAGGCGGTAACCTGTAAAAGCCCAACAGGTTGGCTATCAAGATTTCATACGTTTCATCCCCAACGATGACGTTATATCCGCCCCGGGATGCGGCAATCGCGCTGACATGGGCATTATGCATCCAGAATATCATCGCTCGGAATACATAAGCAGTGAGGCTGAGCTGACCATTGTGGGAGGTTGAATCGGCGAGCTCTGTCTCCCCTCGATATGCTGCCTGTTCGGGTGCGAACGCCTCGCCAGCAGCTTCCAGTACTTCGCATGCCGGTGAGCCTGCCAGCCAGTGGATTTCGATCTCAGGACAAATCTGGCGCATTTCATTAGCGATGGCAAGGTCACGGTTCACATGACCCAGCCCAAAGGATCCGCTAATATAGAGGACTCTGCAACTCATGTTAGCACCTCCAAACCATCCATTTTGCCTCTGAAAATCCTGCTTTTCGTTAGTCTTCTCAATGCTCCAGTACGTGAATAGGAGATTGGATACCAGCAAAATTGTCTGTTGCGAGTCGATTAAGGAGATCAATTATCATTATAATAACTAATCTTTGGAAAGCAATATCATTTGGGCGCGGGTTCGGTACCGAGGCGTTTAGGTCTTATGGTTAAGTTTTTCCAGCTCATTAAGCTGTTTTTTAATCAAGGGTGGCACCTGTAAGCGTTTCATACCACCGTTATAACTTTCAACATTTACGTGTTTGTACTTAGGTAGACGTGGTACCTTAGTTCTTCATATCAGAGACACCTCGTGTAAAGGGATATTATCATTAGTTGTTCTCGCACACAAAAGAGGGCTATCAAGCCGCGGGGTTTTGCCTTTTAAAGAGCTGCAGTCTGCAGATTCGTCAGGGGCAGTGAGGTTGTCCGAATAAAACATCCACCAGTACCAATCCCCTCTCTCATATATTATTCATACCCAAATAATCCGGCCTCACTAGTAATGGACAACATCGGCAAGTTGCTACTGCACGGCAGCGCATTACAGAGGAACAGCCCGTTTCCCTCCCGATTGCTCTCTCGCGCCTCGGGTCAATTCCGATCTTAGGGATTTGCTTGTTGATTCAGGAATTACTTTCGAAGATCTTTATTTTCTATATGGTATCTAATCGCAAATAATGTGTTGCAAATAGCTCCCATGAAGCTGCCAAGGCCTAAAAGAATCCAAATAGTCGGTGTCAAACCACCCAGGGTTATGTTTAATGCGGCTGTTACCAAACCAGTGATCAATAAGCATAACCCGAAAATGCGAAAGAAAAGAATTGCAGCGGGTCGTGATGTAAAGGTTAGCAAATTATTCATGATCTATTCTCCTTGCCTCCTAATTCGAAAACTGAGGTAGATGTGACCTGCCCCAAAACTGATCCAGTGTTTCTGTTAGGATTACAACCGAGAGAGAGGTCAGCGGGGGATTAGTCATTTAACAAACTGACTCCGACCATCCTCTCGTCTTGGTATTATCCATATATACAACACCCCCTTGGGGGCACAGGAACATATCATCAATATGTTCCATACTTTACATTGTTTTCCATAGAGTTCTCAGAACCGGGGATTTTCGAAATCTGAATCTGAGGCTTCAAGCATGAAAAATCCGCCTTTTCTGGCGGTTTCGGTTTTTTATAAGATCGCTAAGTGGACTATTTCCATTGTTACTGGCATTTTCAGCAAATGTTGAAAGCATCGATTATAGTGAAAATCGTATTGCTACAGTATTCCGTTAGGGACATCCAAGAAAAAATCGCTGGTGAGGCGATTCTTATTTTTCCTTACAGTAGTTCTCGGAGGTTTACCAGTCAAATCAACTTTATTGTGGGAATCTTTTGCTAAACCAGTAATTCCTTTGCAATCTCTCTGGGAAATCGAGAACCGATTGACTTAAAAGGCACTTCGCTCATTCGATACTCTGCGTTTGAAAGGCTCAAATCCGACATGCTATTCGTCATTTCCGCTATCACCTGGTATTGGTAAGCAATGTCATTCATTGAACCCAAGACGCTCCGGCTTTTTGTGTTGTCAAATTGAATATCTTTGTAATGATGAAGTTCCTGGAGAATAGTTTCGAAGGGGATTCCGATCATCGCTAACAAGTTCGTAACTCTCAGGTGGAACGAGACGAGCCAATGATCCGATTCCCAAATAGGTACGGCTACTGACAGCAACGTCTTTTCATTCACCATGAGAATCAAATCACCAGACTCGGTGGGAATGAAATTTGCGTACCAGTCCCCTAACTTATTCGTAGTCGGTAAAAGTTGTTCAGGTAAATCGATTTCGAACAATGCTTGAAGTTTGCGCGTCAATCGTAAAGTAATCATTTATCAATCGTTTACAGAACTCAGGAACTAAAAAACTTCTCGAACAACTCTTTAGCAGCCTTTTGGCCTTCTTCGGTAACGAGCACTGATTTTGCTTTGCTCTTGGGATCACTGATAAATCCCTTTTGGTGCAAGCGATCCATTGCGCCCCAATCAAAACTCTTCCAAGCTCTTACCGCATCTTCGTCGCAATGAAAGTTCAGATAAAGCAACGCCAATATAGCTTCATCGATCTTCACTTCACTGACTTTCATACGGGTAATCCTTTCTTCCAAGGGGTAAGTATAGGGAAAGAAAATATAATGGCCAGAATGATAGATCCCTCACAATATATCGGTTTTTTCTCATTCTTGCAATATTCAAGACGGATACTTTTTCGAAGCTTGGTTAATACCCTCTCATCTTTCAATTATCCGTATATAAAGCATCCCCTTGGGGGCACAGGAACATATAGACCATATTTTCCATATGGTACATTCTTGTAAAAAACGCTCTTTGACAAGAGCGTTTTTTTGTCGTTGGGTTTCATTTCTTTTTTTACAAGACGATCCGCTTGATCACCCCTTTTATATCCTGGCCTTGCAGATACTCAATTGGAAACTGGTTTTCCAACATCAAATACGTGAACCCATGCACCAGACTCCAAAGCTTCACGGCGATATTTTCCACTCTGCCTTCCGGTAACTCCCCTTTGCTTTGACAAAAAACAATCATCTCTTCAAAAAGTGCAATACTCTTCCGGGAGATCTCAACATATTCTGGATGATCCCGTTCTTCTTCAAGCGCACCGGAAAACATCAATTTAAAAATAGCCGGGTTATCAAGAGCAAATTGCAGGTAAGCCAAGGCAATTTCAGCGATAACTTGGGATGGAGAGTTTTTTGTCTTTTCAAAAGGATCCAGTAATATTTGATGCCGTTGCTCATGTCCGGCAGTAGAAATCGCGGCAAGAAGCGCTTGCTTATCGAGGAAATGATTATAAGGGGCAGTGTGGCTGACGCCAATCCTCTTGGCTACATTTCGTAAACTTAATCCATCCAAACCTTGTTCAGACAGGATTTCCAGACCAGCAGAGATCAGTGCTTCTTTGAGATTACCGTGATGGTAGGTTTTTGATGTCATAAGAATATCATACCACAATGTTGACAGCGTTAATATCTGGGCGTAAAATATTAACAGTGTTAACATTCGAACACGTGATAGCCCACTTGTGTATAAGCCATGACCAACTGCGGCGAGCAAATGGCGTCCTTATGACACCGCCGAGAGGTTTGATAGCTTCGTTCGCCCGATAACAAGGAGAAAGCAGCATGCAAAATGATCTGCACCGATCGCCCCGGACCACAATGACATCGCGAGAACGTGTACTTAAAGCTATCCATCATGAAGAGCCCGACCGCCTTCCAGTCGATTTGGGGGGCATGGCTTCAACCGGGATCATGGCGATTGCATATGCCCGGCTCAAAGAGCACCTGGGATATTCAAGCGGGGAAATCCGCATTTTTGACATGGCCCAACAACTGGCGGAAGTGGAGCCAGAAATATTGTCCCGGTTCGGGGTGGATGTAATTTCGCTGGGAAACTCGCTGGGCGAAGCGCCATCAGAATTCTGGAAACCCTGGGTATTGCCCAATCAAATACCATGTCAGATCCCTGCGAATATAGACGTGAGGCCAGATGAAGACAATGGCGGCTGGCTCCTCTGGGAATACGGAATTCCCATGCAGCGAATGTCCACCAGCAGTATTTATTTCTCAGAAATCTTCCATCCCCTGGCAGAAGCAACCACGACAGAGGAATTACAACTGTTCCCGAGGCCCATCGTCAGCGATGACGACCTCAAGTTCCTCGAGATGAGGGCGAAAGCCCTATATGAAAATACGGAGTTTGCCATTATTGCCAACTTTGGCGGAAACATCCTGGAGGCTGCAAACACTCTGAGAGGATTTTCCCGTTTCATGATGGATCTGGGAAAAGGGGGAACATTCGTTGAAGATCTGATTGGTGGAATTGTCGAGACTCAGTTCTCGAATCTAACCCAGTACCTGGAGGCAGTTGGTAAATACGTTCAGATCATCCAATTTGGGGATGATCTCGGCATGCAGGACCGGCCGATCATGTCCCGAGGCATGTATCAGAAATACCTGATGCCCGGCCATCAAAAACTATTCCAACATGTTCATCAAAACTCCAAATGCTCTGTTTTTCTCCATTCTTGCGGAAGCATTTACCCACTTATCCCGGATCTGATCGCGGCTGGCGTTGATATTCTCAACCCGGTGCAAACCAGTGCAAAGAACATGGATCCTGTTCAGTTGAAAACAGATTTCGGGGATCAGATCACCTTCTGGGGAGGCGGCTGTGACACGCAACACGTGCTTCCATTTGCATCTCCGGACGAGGTTGCCAATCATGTCCGTGAGCGTGTGAAGATTTTTGCTCCGGGTGGAGGCTTTGTCTTCAACCCGATCCATAATATCCAGGCAGATGTGCCCCCGGCGAGTATTGTGTCGATGTTCGATACTGCTCTTGAATTCAGATACGATACCGAATCATGAAACGAACAGCATGAGTATTGTATGGGATACCAAAGAAGAACACCAATCCTATTCCTGAGGTGAGAGGAGTTTTGAATGACTACCGTAAAAGAGTACTATAACTTGAGGAGAAAGATACTCATCAATCTGATCTCTGGTGGATCCGTCCTGGTCATGGTGATCGTCACCAGTTCGCTCATGAAATTCTATACCGATGTGATCGGCTTAAGCCCTGCCATATACGGGATTGTATTTCTAATTTTCAGTATCTGGAACGGGATCAATGACCCCATGATTGGATATTGGGCAGATAAGCGACCTTTCATAACGGGCCGAGGAAAATACCGTCCTCTGATGCGTTGGGCCATACCGATCATTGGCGTATCGCTGATCTCCCTGCTTTTTGCCTCCCCAGGCTGGGACAAGATCTTCACCGCGGTCTTCCTGCTGGTACTCCTGGTGATATACGAAGGCGCACAAACCCTCCTGGGAGTCAGTTTCATGGCTTTTACAGTGAACACTTTTTTACCCATGGGGGAACGCACAGAAGTGCAGGTGATATCGAGCTATGTCAACATGGTCCCCATTTTTCTGGGGGGTATGATCCCGGTGTGGTTTCTTACCGGCGACTTTAGCCGCACAACCCTGGTGGCGATCTTCACGGGAGCGATCCTATTGGGTCTCCTATTGATCTGGATCGGGGTGAGATTCATCCGGGAAGATGAGGAATTCTACAAGAACATGGTCGCCACGGCGGGACTAAAGGAACTATTTTCTCTCTCGAAGAGCTTTCTGAAAGACAAGACATTCTTATTATTCATGGCAGCCTTCCTTTTTGTTCAGGCCGGCACGAGCAATTATTTTACCGGCTATCTCTATTACATGGATAATGTCTTGGAAGTATCCGGCCTGAAGGCGACGATTCCCGACCTGCTGACTGGGATCGTTCAGATGGCGATCTTCCCCCTGATCGTCCTGATGGTACGCAAGTTCGGTTCCAAGGAAACCTTATGGAAAGGGCTCCTGATCGCAGTGGCGGGGCATGCCATTTTATCCTTGCCGATCAACTATTGGGTAGCCGCAGGAATCTATATCGTCATCCTGGTGGGGTATGGCTTTTCATCAGCCATCAATAATCCGCTCATCGGGTTAATCGTTGATCATATGGAACTGAAAACTGGAAAACGCCAGCCTGGAACCGTGAGAGGATTCATGTCGATGCTGTTGCTGCCTGCTGCAAGTGTACAGCCTTTGGTCCTGAGCGCCGTGCTCAGCGCCGCGGGGTATGTGGGTGAAAGCAAACACCAGACAGCCGAGGTGGTTCAGGCAATCCGGTACGGGACGGGGATCATCCCGGCGGTCATTCTTCTGGTTGGAATATTCCTGCTCATTCGAGTGCCCATCAATCATAAGAGGGAACTGGAGATTCAGGCAGCCATTGAAGTAAAACATGGCGGGCATCCTGTCGATGTAAATTGAGGAAAATTCGAATGCAAACACTGCACGTCATCTCGCATACCCACTGGGACCGTGAATGGTACCTGACCTTCCAGCAGTTCCGGCTGAAACTGGTTCACCTGGTCGACAAACTGCTCGATATTCTCGCCACAGGCCCCGACTTCAAATATTTCATGCTCGACGGGCAGACCATCGTGCTGGATGATTACCTGCTCATGCGTCCCGAAATGGAAGCAGTCTTGCGCGGGTACATTCAAAGCGGGCGCATCCTGATTGGACCCTGGCACATCCTGCCGGATATGTTCTTGGTCAGCCCCGAGGCGCACATCCGCAATCTACTGGAAGGAGCGCGCACTGCCCGCAAGTTCGGGCCTAAAATGCTGATCGGCTATATTCCCGATCCTTTTGGCCATCCCGGCCAGACTCCTCAAATCCTGAAAGGGTTTGGCATCGACGTGGCTGCCCTGTGGCGCGGACTGAGTGACCAGCCCGCCGAACTGTGGTGGCAATCCCCTGATGGTTCAAAAATCCTGCTGGCATACCTGCGCGACAGTTACAGCAACGGCGCAAACCTGCCTGTCCACGATTCCGAATTATTTATCGAGCAGATTGCCATCGCGGGTAATTCCCTGTCCGCCCACTCCGCCGTAAATGATCACCTGATCATGCTCGGTACCGATCATATGGAGCCATCCCCTCGCACATCGGCATCCATCGATTGTGCCAACGCCAACCTGCCCAATACTCGCGTAATTCACTCCACACTGCCCGGGTATATCGAAAGCATCAAAGCCCAGATCGAACAACTGGAGAAATCCATCCCCACAGTGTGCGGTGAACTGCGCGCTTGTGACCGTTCGCATCTGCTTCCTGGCGTACTTTCAACCCGCATGTGGATCAAGCAACGCAACCATCACAGCCAAACCCTGCTCGAAAAATGGGCGGAACCATTCGGCGTCTTCGCAGAGAACTTTGTTCGGACAGAACCAAGCCCGGCGTCGCCCGAAGCGCTGGCATCCAACCGCATCCGCAACACCGCGCCTATCCTCCGCCAGGCGTGGCGGCTGTTGATGGAAAACCATCCGCACGATTCCATCTGCGGTTGTTCCATTGACCAGGTTCACGTAGAGATGGAGCCGCGCTTTGACCAGGTTGACCAGATTGCCGACGAACTCACCCTGCAATCCCTGCAAGCGCTTGCCCGTGCCGTTGATACCCGTGCTAATGGCATTTTCTCGTCCATTGTTCTTTTCAACCCGCACGGGCACTCTCATCGCGGCCTGGTGGAGATCGCGCTTAACATCCCTGAAACCGTCCACGCCTTTGAACTCGTCGCCGCTGACCAAACCGTCATCCCGCACGAATTCATTGGCGCCAGCAACGCCGAACTCGCCAATCTCCTGCTGAAAAAGAATGAACTGCGCGACACCATCGGCGCCATCAACGAAGGGCGCGTGGCGGGTGCGGTAATCGTCAGCGTCAAAGTCACCCGCTCGGATTCCACCGTCTCCATCGACGCCATTCTCGACAACAAGGGTCAGCCCAACATCTCCGAATGGCAGCAGGCAGAAGCAGACATTGCCCGTTACGAATCCGACCCAGGCGTGACTCACTTTCATGTGCAGGCGCATACCCCCAGAGCGTCGAGCATCCGCTTTATCAGCCCCGAAATCCCTGCGCTGGGCTGGTGCACACTCTGGGTTCGCACCTTGCCCTTGCCCGAGTCTGCTCCTGCCGCAACGGTCAATCCGTTGCTTAAGCCACTCCTGCCTTTTGCTTTACGTTTTGCCGAAACCGAACTTGGCGCAAAACTGCTTGCCAAGCTCAACGCTGGCGATGAAACCAAACCGCCCTTTCTCATTGAAAATGAATTTTTCTGCGTGGAAGCCGCCCCCGATGGCACGCTGACCGTCACCGACAAGCATACGAACTCGATTTATACCGGATTGAATCGATTCGTGGATGGCGGGGATGCCGGCGACGAATACAACTATTCCCCACCCCGGGCGGATTCATTGTTTCTCCCGAAACATGCCATGGTGAAAGTCTTTCGTCACCAAATGGTCGCGATCCTCGAATTACGGTACACGCTCAATGTCCCCGGGCAGTTATCCCCCGATAGGAAGACCCGTTTGCAAAAGATGGCCACCATCCCCATCATCAGCCGCATTTCGCTCACTCCTGGCATCCCGCGCATCGACATCCACACCGAAGTGGACAACACCGTCAAGGACCACCGCCTGCGCGCACATTTCCCCGCACCCTTTGCCGTGGACGACGCCCATCACGACGGTCACTTTGAAGTCGTCCAGCGTCCGCTCGGTGTGCCCCAACCAGGCGAACACTGGGTGGAATCTCCGCGCCCCGAAACGCACCAGGGCTCCTTTACCACTGTCTCCAACGGCAAAATCGGCTTGACCATTGCCAATCGCGGCTTGCCCGAAGTGGAAGTGCTCCATCTGGATGGGGAGACCCGTACAGAAATCGCCATCACACTCCTGCGCTGTGTCGGCTGGCTCTCGCGGGATGACATGCCTGTCCGCCAGGGTCACGCCGGTCCCGCCTTTGAAACGCCCGGCGGGCAAATGCAGGGCAAATGGAGTTTCAACTATTCCATCATCCCGCACGCGGGCAATTGGAGCGAATCTTATCAGCAGGCGTATGATTTCCAGACAGAACTCCGCGCCATCGAAACGGGTATTCACCCCGGCGAAATCCCCGCACAAGGGAATTTCATTGCAACATCCCCCATCGAATTTGTAATCAGCGCAATCAAAGCAGCGGAAAACGGCAAAGGCTGGCTTGTGCGCGGATACAACGTCTCATCTGAATCTATCCGGGTCAGCTTGAAACCCTTGCGGCGCTTTGCCCATGCCGCGCAGGTCAATCTGGCAGAGGAAACCATATCACCCCTGAATACAGGGAATGACGGCAGCGTTGTTTCTTCTGTTGCCGGGCATAAAATAATCGGCGTTATGTTCACCGATTAGCCTTGCAAGATGGACATGCCTACAATTCGGGGGCATGAAGATAGCACAAGCCAGTCGTTCGGTTCATCGAAAACCAGGCTGAATTCTTAGCAGCAAGGCAAAATTCACTCTGCTTACCCTCTCGCCTTTGTATCCGTATATAAAGTATCCCCTTGGGGGCATTGGAACATATAGTCCATATTTTCCATATGGTACTTTCTCGTCTAATACGCTCTGTTTTCAGGGTGTATGTTTTTTATCTTCTGGTACTGTTTGTCCGATATGGATTGCATGAGCATTCAATCTATCTAGGGGGGTAGCGTGTCAGAGCTTGTGCATTGCATAAGAAAAGAATGCCATATCTACATGTCCACTAAAGGAAGTTGCACAGTTTTATTTTCCTGTGGCAACTCAATATCATACCCAATCGCCTTATAACCAGAACGCCGCTTATTATGCATCCTGGCTAACACAGGCACATTAAAATCCACATAGTCGTAGATAATCACTTCTTTCTTTGCTGCATTCAAGCGGTGCAAACGACCGGCATATTGAGTTAGTGTGCCGCGCCAGGAAATAGGTAAAGCCAGAAATAAAGTATCCAACCGTTCATCATCAAAACCTTCGCCCAAATAACGCCCTGTTGCTAAAATCGCACGCGACTGATCAGCTGGAAGGTTGGCGATTCGATCTTTCAGCTCCTGGCGCTGCTTCTTGCCCATTCCCCCTTTCATCACAAAGACATGAGCAACTCGTTTTTTCAATAATTCTGCCAGAATTTCCAAATGTTCCCTTCTCTCAGTTAGCAGTACCGGAAATCGATTGGCCTGGATGGCAGCTACCACATCATCAACGATCATTTGGTTCCGGTCATTATCTTTTTCCAAAGAAGAATACACTTCTTGAATAGATTGGGCTGCAATATTTTGAAGATAGGAAGGCAACAGGAACTTAGTTGGACGCACGATGGCCTTGTGGCTAAAGGGCTGTTTATCTGCCTGATCTCGATCATTCACCTTGTAACGAATTGGACCGCACTGCATAAAAATAATCGGCTGATGCCCGTCCTTACGTGTCACAGTCGCAGATAAACCCGTAAGATATTTGGCCTTACTCTGGCGAACCACTTGCTCAAAGCTGACCGCAGAAATATGGTGGCACTCGTCAACAATCAGGTAGCCGTAATTACCAACGATGTCACTAACAACTCCTTTCTGGATCAGGCTTTGGAGCATCGCCACATCGAGATTTCCATTTAATTTGTGTTTACCGCTGCCAAACTGACCGATGTCTTTTGATGAGATGCCAAGAAACTGGCTCAAAGCCTGAACCCATTGATCGAGTAGCTGCCGGCGGTGCACAACCACCAGCGTATTCACCTGACGTTGCGCTATCAAATAAGCAGCCACGACGGTTTTTCCAAAGGCTGTAGAAGCAGCCAGCACACCCGTTTCATGTTGCAGCAAACTGTCAGCAGCTTGCTGCTGTTCGCCGCGTAAAGCGCCTTGAAATTGAACATTCAAACGGGTACCTGCGACGCGTTCGTCCGTCAGGTTTATCTTGATCTGTAGCGATTTGAGCAAGCCGTTGAGTTCATCCATGCAGCCGCGTGGCATTCCCAGGTGTTGGGGAAAATCCTCGCAACAACTGATGATGCGCGGCTTCCCATAGGTGGATAGCCGCATACCTTGTGCTTGATAAAAATCTGGATTTTGAAAAGCAGCCAGACGGATCAAGCGATTCCGTAAAGAAGGTGTCAATTCTGCTTTTGGTATATAGATTTGGTTCCCAATAACAATATCAAGACGCTCAGGCAACGGTCCAATCACTGGTGGTTCCTTATGTTTTCTGGATGGCGGCGCAGCCCAGGGACGGTCGTTATCTTCATCCGTTATGGGGAGCTGAATACCCAGAAATTCACCCTGCTTCTCAGCATGCCTAGCGACAGTCTGTACTTCTGCGCGGGTCATCCTTTGTAGGGATGTAAGAAAGGCCCATTGATCTTCATAAGCAATGAAATGCTCATTTACAAAGACGCTGTTACCGTTCTCGCGTGGTTTCTTTTGAAGTGGCAATGCAATCAGGTTGCCAAAGCCACCTCTTGGTAGCGTATCCTGACTGGGGAAAAAGCGATCATAAGAGTCCAACCCAATCTCTGGCCGGTGCACCATTGTTTGAGAAAGCAGGAAAGTACCCATCTGGCGCGCCTGGGCTGCTGGAACAAGCTCGGTAAAGAACATCCAAACATGCCCTCCGTTACCAGAGCGCGATCGCTCAAGGGCAGCAGGAACATTAAACGTCGAACAAGTTTCCAAGAAAGCGCGGGCATCATCCTGCCAGGAGACCTTATCGAAGTCTGCTGCTAAAAACCAGCAAGTCTCATCCGGTAACATTGGATAAACACCAATCGTGAAATCGCGTTTAGAACTTTCCTGAGGATCAAATCCTTGGAGATGGTTACGAATCACGGTATCCGTGAAAGATAAAAATTCCCGCTGCTGGCAATCTTCGCAATGCGTTTTTGGCTTTCCACAAACTCCGCGTACCCATTCATTGCGACAAACTGGTTGGTAACCCTTCTTTCCTGTTTTCAGGCTCTCAAAACGTCTGGGGTAAATATCTTCTCGCCCGCGAAACAGGTTCCGAAAAAGAGCGATCTTATCTCCTTGCGTCGATTGATTATTAACAGCAGGACGACTATTGCCATGTTGGAGTTGCGCTACTTTTTCATTTTGTAACTCTGCCAGATGTGCCAACAAGTCTGATCGACGACTCTCAAGTTCAGCCAACTCAGATTTTGTTGAAGCAATCAAATGATTGATTTCATCGGATGATTTCATGGCAGCTTATAGTGGGCTATTAAAAATACCTTTGCAGAACGCGGTTGGTCTCCCGAATCACGTCATCAAGATCGGGGGTTTCTGGCATTTGACCGCTCAAACGTGTCCGCCACAGTTGCTTAAAAGTTGCGCGCCGGCGTTCAAGGACTGTTTTCAAATCCCCGGTCGCCAGACCTTTGGCTTCGAACTTGGGGGCAGCGTTGAAAGACAGTTGCTCCACATCCGCCATCCGGTTGGTAAGCAGAAAGTGAACATCGTACAGGTCGCGCGGCTCGGTACGGGTTAAAAGTGAGCGGAGTTTCTCGGCCAGGATTTCTTCCATCGAATAAACGAAAAGCGTTGCCCGGCGCGCCTGGCAATCACTGTATGGAGATTGAACTGGCCTTTCCTCGGTCGGAAAAGCCAGAGTTTCATCCCTGGAGAAGTCCACCTTCAAGGAACGGCTTGCAAGAGAAGCCTGCAAGGGCCCAATATAATTCAAGTAGATCGTCGGATTGCCGCTGGAATGTTCTTCTACTTTTTGGGTAGCCAGCGTGAGATTGGCTTCGCGCGCCAGCCAAAGAAACAGCCCTTCTACCGCCGCACGTAGTTCGGCATTTGTCCCCTTGGTATCCAACATGGTGAAATCCAAGTCTTCAGAAAATCGGTAGTCGGGCACATACATCTTCTTGATGGCCGTCCCACCCTTGAAGGCCAACAAGCCATGCAGCGGAGGAGATGCAGCGACTGCATGAAGCACCCAGGTCAACACATAATCTTTCTCGATGGTCTTATCGCCCAAACCAAGGCGGTGAGCCATTCTCGAGATTTCAGCAGGCGGGATCATCTTAGGTGGATGCGACTCCTTCCAAGGTTTCAGGATCGATATTGAGTTGTAGTCTCCAGCGTTTCAGGAAACGGCCGCTGGCAGGCAGAACAGGGTCCAGCAGAGCATAGCTGGGTCCGACCATTTCTTGCAGGCTGGCCAGTACTTGCGGGGTTCCAAGATTATAGAATTCGAGCAGGTATCCCAACCGTTTGGCCACGGCTTGGTTGCCCAGCAGGCGGGCATATCCTGCCAGTTTTTGCCAATCGAAAGATTCTTTACTGATAAGCAATCCGGTAGCCACCTCGCTCACTCCAGCACATAGATCGGGGCGTGCCAACCCGTCTAAGATGGTGCGTTCGTGGTCACTGACTTGGACTTGCTCCCCAGACGAAATCCATGTGGGGATATACCCCCACATATCTTCTGCTTTTATCGTCACGAACTGATAGGACACTTTGAGAATAATGCGAGAACGCAGACGGCGATGTGTAGAGATGATTACACGTGTGACCGGGCGAGTCAGCATATTGTGGATTTCGAAAGCGCTCTGGTGAGATACATAATACGGTATTGCGCCAACCAGCTCGCGGGCGATCACCAGTCGACTGGCTTCTGGAAATACATCATTTCCAGCAGAGGGAGAGACAAGAGCATATTTACCTGCCCCCAGCTTGACCAGCCAGCCAGCTCTTGTAAGCCGGAGAAGGGCCTGTTGTGTGGCAGCATAACTTTTCCCGGTGATGTCCTGGGCGTCGTCAATAGAAAAAACAATCCGCCCTTTGCCAGCAAGGGCAGTGAATAGATGTGCATTTTCCGAACCCAAGGTCTTTGAATAGTCAGCCATTATGTTTTATGTTCAAATAATTACGACTTCCGTAACATTATATACACAAAACATAATTAATACAATGGCTAGCTGGAAGAATAAGTATGTCTATAAGTCGTTTTCGATCTCTGATGACGAATACATCTCATACTTGGCAATAACCCCACCATGCTTATAAAGCAGGATGAGCTAGTAAATACCCTCTCAACTTTGCATTATACCTATATAAAGTATCCCCTTGGGGGCACTTGTTTCATGTATTCTATATGTTTCATACAATACGCCCTGTTGAAGGGTGTTTTTGTTTAATCGTTACTGCCGGTCAACCCATGGGATTTAGAGATTTGCCGATTACACACCATTGAAAAAAAGGCCATGTCTCATAAGTGTGGAGAGTTGAACAAGAATCCAAATATATAATTATGTATGCTGCCCGCCAAGCCCATTGATCATTAGCGAACCCAAGTCTTGCACCAACTTGGGATTTTTATAATACTGCTGTTGGAACTGGGGGTCGATAAAAATATCCATGAACGCCTTGAAATAAACAAGGAGAGCATCTTCGGATATATCCGAATGAATCTGTCCTTGTTCTTTGCCTTCCCGGATCAACCCCAATAGCAGACCTGTCATTTTCCCCTTTGCCGAGTCGCGTATTTTTTTAATTTCAGGGTCATTCTGGAGAGCATAATTATTGGTAAATCCGGTCACATTCCCTTCGGAAGATCTTCCGTTCGCCATCATCTCGGCGATGATATGGATGAATGCTGCCATTTTTTCCCAGTAAGGTTTTTCGTAAGATAAAACTTCCTGAACCCGGTTCATCAGTTGATCCACCATGGTAGTCACGAATTCCCGTACCAGTGTTTCTTTACTGCCAAAATTATTGTAGATTGTCGCCTGCGATACACCGGCCTTGCGAGCAATATCGACAATACTTACTCTTTCCACGCCAAACTGGCTGAACAGTTCCCAGGCTGCTTTGCGAATATCTTCCTTGCTTTGTTCTTTTCTTCGCGCAAACCCATCCATAATTTACACTCCTTATCATGCAGCCCCGATAAAAGGGAACTACAACGATCCTTACTTAATTATGATAATTTTTAAACCAGTACGCATTGACAATTCTAGAAATCTGGCTATAATCTAATTTTGTAATTTCTATAATATTATATTACAAATATACCGGAAATAACAGATATAGGAAACACAATGATCAAGGATGAAGAAAAAACAATGAAAACGATCTTTACATTTGCATCAAACGAACTTCTCAAGGTGGATCAGGCAGGCGGTAAAGCGCTGGCATTGATCCAGATGAGCGGAGCAGGCATGCCAGTCCCGCCCGGGTTTGTCCTGACCGTGAGTTTCTTCGAGCCGTGGATCGCTATCCTGCATACCTCTCCCGAATGGGCTGCGATGAAAAAATCAGAAGCCGGTGGAATTGGTCAGACGGCGAGAGCACTCCAAGTATTATGCCGCACTCTCAAATTCACCGATCACCAGAAAGAAGAGATTGAGATCACCCTGAAATTATTTCGGGAAGAAAATCATGGTCATCTTTATGCTGTTCGCTCGTCATCCCCGGAAGAGGATCTTGAAGGGGCCTCGTTTGCTGGCGGATACGAGACCAGCCTGGGGGTTACAGCGGATGCCATCGAAGCAGCCATCCTGCATTCGTTCACATCCAGCTTTGATGAGCGGGTATTCTTGTACAAAAAAGAACACGGATTTCAGATCGATCAACCCCGCATCGCGGTGATTGTCCAGCAGCAGGTGGATGCCGAAAGTGCGGGCGTGGCTTTTTCGCTAAATCCACTGAACAATTGCTACGATGAGGCCGTTATAAACGCCAATCATGGTCTGGGTGAATCGGTGGTCTCCGGGGATGTGGATCCGGATGTTTTTGTGGTGGACAAGCTCAAGCACGAGATCATCGAAACACGCATCGGCGGTAAACGGATCGTTATCACACTGAATCATACAGGTGGCACTGCCAAATCCACCCGCGCCAATCATCAGGAAGCGTCTGTCACACCCGCCCAGGTGTTGGAACTGGCCGGGTTGCTGGAGCAGGTTGAGGCGTATTATCAGAAACCGGTTGATATCGAGTGGGCCATCTCGGGCAATAAAATATTCCTGCTCCAGACCCGTCCCATCACCACCTATCTCCCGCTGCCCGAGGAAATGATCACTGCACCGGGACAGCCCAAACGCCTGTATTCCAACTCCACCCTGATCGAACAGGGCCTGCAGGAGCCGCTCTCGGTGTTGGGCACGGATTTTCTGGGCTACGTATTGAATGAAGTGGGCGGCCAAATTGCAAGAGGTGGGATTGGTCTGGATGGGGTGGCCTTTACCTCCGCCGGTGGTTATTACATGAATATTTCATACGCGCAGAAACTGGGGATGCGCGGCGCCAGTCTTGCGCCGGGGAGTATCGGCGACCCGCGCGTGACGGCCACCCTGGACAGTATTGACATGGCGCAATATCTGGATGTCGAACTGCCCGCGAAGCTGAAGGCGATGCGAGGCAAGATGATGTTCAGCATGCTGCCGATGGCCAGATCCGTTCTGGGAGCGTATCTCAAGCCAGAGCAACTCCTTCAACATTATCATGCTGCCCTGCCTCAGGAGATCCAGCGCCTTGAAACATTTTCCGGCGATGGCCTATCGTTACAAACGCAAGCCATTGAATTGACCGGATTGTTGAGCTTCTTTTATGACGATTATGGGATCCCGATGATCCTGGCTGCGCAATTTGCCCAACATCGCATCCAGAACCTGTTCAAACAGGAGAGCAGCCAGGTGCAGGATCACTTGATCAACCTGGGGATCTCGCTACCGGGCAACAAGACGACTGAAATGGGAGAATTGATGTATGCCCTGGCATCATCGGCCGAAATCAGCCGCTGCGACTCTGCCGCCGACTTCCTGATCGCCCTGGAGCGGGGAACCCTGCCCCCGGACTTTGCGCGCCGCTGGGAACATTTCATGGCTGAATTTGGGATGCGCTGCCCGGGCGAAGTTGACCCTGCCACTCCACGCCCAAAGGAACAACCCGCCCTGGTTTTTGAGCAGCTCAAGTTTTTGTCTCTGACCATACAGGATAGGAAGACTTCCCAGACATTTTTCGAGGAGGCTCACTCCAAACGCGAGGCAGCGTATCAAGCCCTTCATGAAATCGCCCAGCAGAAAGGGAAGCGAAAAGCCAGGGCGCTGGAAAAGTTTTACAAAATCTGGACAGCCTTTGGCGGGTACAGGGAAACGCCCAAACATTATGTCATCAAGGTGATCGAACTATTCCGCCACCAGGCGCTTGCAATTGCCCAAAGATTTGTGGCTGATGGGCGATTGGATACCCCCGAGCAAATCTTTGACCTGACCATCGCCGATATTGATCGGGCAGGCATCGATCCAATGCTCGATCTGCGTACGCTGGCCCAGGAACGCACCGTGCTCACCAACAAGATCAAGAAAAGCCGTCTGGTGGCGCGTATCATTGATTCGCGCGGAAGAATCTATTTTCCTCCCCGCCAGGCGGTCACAGACGGTGAATTGATTGGTGTCCCCATCTCTCCCGGCGTGGTGCAGGGACGGGTTAAGGTGTTCCGCCACGCGACCGATAAGCAACTACTTCCCAGCGAGATCCTGGTGGCCCGCGCCACAGATCCCGGCTGGACGCCGTTGTTCATCCATGCCAGGGGCATCATCATGGAGATCGGCGGCGCATTACAACATGGTGCAGTTGTGGCGCGCGAGTACGGCATCCCGTGCGTTTCCGGCGTGGATGACGCCACCCACCTGCTGAAAGATGGTCAACTGGTGGAAGTGGATGGCTCGAACGGGATTGTCCGCATCTTGGATGGAGAAATCCCCACCAGCCAACCCATTTCTGAAGCCGAGAAGCAAAAGCAACAGGAGATACAGGCGAAACGCGAGAAAGATAACGCCCAACTCCAACGGCGGCAAACTCTTATGCGAACGATCCCCCTGGTGCTGCTACCGTTGCTGATACTGTGTTTGGCGGTTGTAGTAATTGCGCTCATTCAGTTGCTGATGGGAAAATCCTTTCCGCAGGTCGGGACCCACCTTGGGGAACTCTGGCAGGGTGGCAAGCCATACTTGATCATTCCGACAAACATAATGGGCGCCTTGATTCTGCTCTCCATTTTATGGAAGAACAGAAGAAAGATTATCAAGATCTTTGTTAAATAGTGAAGATCATGCAAGGACAAGAGAATATACATGATGACAAATAACCGCTTACAAGGAATGCAAGCATTCTTCGCTCTGCTGGGCGGTCAACTCATCTCGGTCGTCGGCTCCGGGATGACCCGCTTTGGGTTGAGCATCTGGATCTTGGCCAGGACAGGCGATACCAGCGCCTATACCACGATGATCTTCTTCGCAGTATTCCCCGCCGGGCTGGGGGCGCTGTTCACCGGTCCGTTCATTGACCGCTGGGATCGGCGCAAACTTTTTATCGGGGCGAATCTAATTGCCAGCCTGGCTATCCTGGTGATGGCAATTCTCTTTTTCACAGAATCTGTGACGCTCTGGTACCTGTACCTTGCCATGGCTATCAATGGGATCGCCAGCGCTTTCATTTCCCCGGCTATGCAGTCCAGCGCCCGCCTGCTGGTACCGAAAGAGAGACTGACCCGGGCCTCGGGGCTGAGCCAGTTGCTGCGCCCGATGGAGACCATCCTTGCGCCGAGCCTGGCGGGTTTGATCGTGAGCGCTTTCGGGCTGGAGATCGTATTCATCATTGACGTTATCACTTTCATTGTCAACATCCTCATTCTCATGATGATCACCATCCCGCGTCCCCCTCAAGCGGCAGAGCCAAGCGGTAGGATGAAATTTTGGGCTGAGTTGTCAGCCGGTTTCCGGTATCTCCGGGAGCGCCCGTCATTGCGCACGCTGCTGAGTCTATTTGCGATCACCCTGTTCCTGCTTCCCGGCATGGCGTATTCGCTGATTACACCGCTGGTTCTGAGCTTTGATGGTGAACAAGTGCTGGGCCTGATCCTTTCCGTTTTTGGGATCGGCTCCATCATCGGCGGTGTATTCCTAGCTTCCTGGCGTACGAATCACCGCCGCATGAACGGCATATTGGTAGCCCTCTCCGTTGCCGGGGCAGCGGTGATCCTGATGGGCATCTGGGAAAATCCCTGGACGATCGGCCTAGGTGTGTTCCTCACCGGGCTGAGCTTCGTATTCGTAACCGGGCTCAACCAGGTTATCTGGCAGGTGAAGAGCGCCCCCGAAATGCAGGGGCGCCTATTCGCCCTGATGGGGACGCTGGCGGTGGGCGGGCAGTCGCTGGGCATACTGGTTGCCGGGCCGCTGGCAGGGAAGATATTTCAGCCTATGTTGGAACAGGGAGGTTTGTTGGCAGAGACAATGGGCACCCTGATCGGCATTGGGCCAGGGCGCGGCATGGGCTTCATGTTCATTCTGATCGGTTTGACGGTGTTCGGGGTGGTGCTGGTATCCTGGCTGAAGCCTTCCATCCACCTGTTGGAAGACAGACTTCCCGATCATGATATTAGACAAGAAACCACATCATAGTTTGACACCTGGAGGAAAACCTTTGGGTTGACGGGAAGGCATTCGCTTGGAATAATGTCAGCTTCTCGGAGTAGATGATCACCCTCTCAACTATGGATTATCCCTATATACAGTATCCCCTTGGGGGCACAGGAACAAATAGTCCATATTTTCCATATGGTACTTTCTCATCGAATACGCTCTGATTTCAGAGCGTATTGGTTTTAAAAAGATTGGCCGGACGGTTTGCAGAATATGGATCGCAAAAGAATTTAGTCCATCTTCGAGATCTTGCGCCACCTGAATTTTGGCAATCGAATTCTCAAGAATGATCGATGGCGATACCAGTAAACAATCAGGGCAGAAGCAGGCGGGTCAGGGTGGTTTCGAGCCAAGTGGAATATCGTCCCTTGGAATAGTTTCGATCCCGGGTCAGTAATAGAAAAACTTCGGGGCTGGTGATTGTCCAAACCATTTCGGCTGCCAAAGGAATCTCCATCCCTTCATACAGACCACCGTTGCTTGCAAGATGCTTGACGAATGTGGTCATGTTTTCCAGGCGTTCTGTGAGCATATTTTGCATTAGGTCTGCGATCTCTTCCTCGGTCATTGCCGCAGACCGCACAACTTCAAAAAGTTTGGCGGCCCGTGCCAAAATTTCAGTGATCCCTCGGGAAAACATCATAACCTGGTAGCGCTGGTCAGTATCATGCAATACCGCCTGCGGCTCAGGTCTATCCAGTAGACGAATTGGTTGGTCATCTCCACCGATAGAAATATCCATTAAGTGAGACAGTACTTTTCGCTTGCTGCCGAAAATGGAGTAGACCGTTTCAGGCGCAACACCCGCAGCCTGCGCAATGGCATCGATGGTTGTCCCACTATAGCCACGCTCAAAAAACAAGCCCCGGGCAGCCTCGGCAATCTGGCGGCGCGTTTCGCGTGCTTGTGCCTGTCGTCGAGACGATTCATACTTGCGTTTGGTTGGGATTGATTTTGTCATTGCCTCTTGACTCATTTGTTATTTTATTATATCATAAGTATATTGATTACATCAATGGTGTATCAAAATTAACGTTTACAGGTAAAGGAGCTTATATGTCTACAGAACAGGAAAAAGATTTAACTGGTGAGGAAGAATTCTACCGAACCATTGTGATTGGCGGTGGGCAGGCGGGTCTGGCCGTTGGTTATTTCCTTGCACGCCAGGGTGAGAACTTTATCATCCTGGATAAGAATCCTAATACTGGCGATGTGTGGCGGCGCCGCTGGGAAAGTCTGCGCTTGTTCACGCCCAGCCAGTTCGACAGTTTGCCGGGAATGCCATTCCCGAAATCCAAAAATTATTTTCCGCCAAAAGATGAAGTCGCTGATTATCTGGAAGAATATGCCCGGCGGTTCAACCTGCCAGTACGTCACAACGTTAAAGTCGAGAGTCTTCGACGCAACGGTCAAAATTACCAAATCTCCGCAGGTGCAGCTAGATTCACTGCGAGGAACGTGATCGTTGCCACCGGACCATTCCAGGTACCTCATACCCCTTCTTTTTCCAAAGAACTTGATCCTGGAATCCTGCAATTGCATTCGAGCGATTACCTAAAACCAAAAAATATTCCTGTAAAATCCGTATTAGTAGTCGGTGCGGGGAATTCCGGCGCTGAAATTGCCATCGAACTTGCTAAAGCCGGCAAGCAGGTCTGGCTGGCGGGGCGCGACGTTGGACGCGTCCCGGCCAATTCACCACTTGGTAAACTCTTTGACGGCCGCCTGGTTTGGTGGTTCATGACTCATATGCTCACAGTGAAAACTCCAATCGGACGCAGGATGCAGGCGAACGTGCTCCATCACGGAACTCCGTTGGGACGAGCCCGTCGCGAGGAAATTGCCGGGACTGGCGTTATTTTTACCCCGCGCATGTCAGGCATCCAGTCTGGCAAACCACGGCTCGAAGATGGACGCATCCTGCCAGCCGATGGAATTATCTGGGCAACCGGGTTCCGACCAGATTACCGCTGGATTAAGTTGCCAATTTTCGACGAACGGGGTTCTCCGCAGCACTCACAGGGGGTCGTGCAAAGTGCCCCTGGATTGTACTTCATAGGACTTCCATTTCAAAAAGGGTTGAGTTCATCGCTGCTCGGTGGAGTGGGTAAAGATGCCGCCTATATCGGCGCGCAAGTCGCCCGTAATGGTCATTAACTGCAAATCTCACCCCTTTCCTTTAGCACTTTCAGAGTGCGGTGTGTTTCTCACCGATTTGATTGAGATACAGGCCTAAAACCTTGCTCATATCAAGATGTTACTGGATATTTAATCGGGATCTCAAATGCCACCCTCTTGCCCAACTATTATCCGTATATAAGGTATCCCCTTGGGGGCACACAATAATCCGCCCTTCAAGGCGGATTATGTTTTTTTCGGACTTAACGGCAAGTATTGGCAGCGGATGCCCTCCAGCACAGCGGCTTTGCCCCGCCCCTTATTCATAATTCACGTTAATTTATCGTCAGAGATTAGGGCACAATCTCATACCACACCCGGTAAAGATCTACATCAACTGAATACATTCTTCCCTCAGGATTTAACAGGCAAGCCGGGAAACCGGGGTAGTTAATGCGTACAACAACAATCTGATGAGAGCCGGGGACCTGGGAAGGAGAATAATGGACCGGAATGCGAGACCAGGCTGTGTTATTTGAAACAATCCCGTAAATCACCGGGGTTTCATCCGAAAAGGCGCTTTGCAAGTAATCATCCAATAGGATGAGGGCAAAAGGCTGCTCGTTTGCATTCGGTATGTCCGGATAATCAGAGATGACGATATCTTCATATCCAGCATAGATATAGAAATCTATCGGTTGCCCGATCGGAACCGGCAGGAGCGGGTTGGGATAATTCCAGTCCAATAATTCATTCCTCTCCAAGGATAATGAAAGGTCAACCACCACTTTGTCCATAACCCGTTTGAATAAAAACCGGTTGCCAGCTCTGAATTGGGTATAAAGCCGCGGGAGAAGAGAATCATCACCCCCCGACACCAGTGTGAAGCGATACGCCCAATTGGGATTTAAGCCAACATAATTCGGTTCCAGGTCCACACCGGGGAACCCAATCAGGTTAATATCATGGATACCAGGCTCAAGAGGCGGAATATCAAAAGTTAATGCCTCATCGTCACCAGGATAAATAAGAACATCGAAATATGGCAGCACATCATCACCACTGTTGAACTTTGTTGTGACCTGCTGCTCGTCCAATAGCAGGATAAAACGTATCGGAATTGGAGCCGTATCCCCTGGTCCGGTTCCCATATAATAATACCGGATTGTGGCAGTGACGGGTGTTTGTTCGGGAACTTCGTATGTATTGAGCGCCAGAAGGGTTCCATCTGAAATGCTTATTAACCCCATCGTTTGGCCGTAAGCTATGGGAGGGTTGGTTATCCAGGACTGCCACTTTTCACTATAGTAATCCGCAGGCAGGCTCCGAAAATACTCTTCGTCCGGACAGAGGGGTGCGTTTGCAGGTAAGAATTGCGACGAAGATAAAATCTCATCCAGCACAAAAGGCGTAGGGACTGTAAAGGGGGGCGTTACCGTTGAAGATGACGGATTGGAACCACAGGAGAATAGAACAAGGGGCAGAAATCCGAGCAGAAACGGGATGATTAAAAGTATATGCTTCTTCATGATTCAAGACCTATCCAGTATGCCAATATTTAATAGGGAGACGGAAAGGGCAAGGCATTACACGCTATCTGTCATGATAATGTTACTGGCTGTCATGGCAGGGTGGTGCTGAAAGGCACGGTTGGCTTCCACGACCAACCCCCAGCCTGAATGAATTGATGATAGGTTTGCACTGTGAAGGTACCATGAGGGTTGGTTTTCCAAGTGACCCGCCCCCAGAATATGTACCAGTTGTTATGTTAGTCCTGGAGCAGTGACAACTGGTTGCAGCGCCAACAGCCAGGCCTGTGGCACAGGGGGGCGATATCCCAAAGCGCTGTGTGGTCTGATGTGATTGTACTCCTCTCTCCAACGGGTGATCAGGGTTTTGGCTTCTTCCAGGGTGAAGAAGATCTCGCGACTAAGTAGTTCGTCCCGCATCTTGCCATTGAACGACTCAATATAGCCATTTTCCCAGGGGCTACCCGGCTCGATGTACAAGGGACGTACCTCCAGGCGGTTCAGCCAATGACGCAGTTGTTTTGCGACGAATTCGGAACCATTATCAGACCGGAGGTGAGCCGGAACGCCGCGCAGGCAGAAGAGCTCTGCCAGGCACTCCTGGACATCTTCGTGATTGAGCTTTCTTGCCACCCGGATTGCCAGGTATTCTCGGGTGTACTCATCGATCACGTTCAGGATCCGAAATGGGCGTCCGTCGTGGGTTCTTTCCAACACGAAATCATAACTCCAGACATGACCAGGGTATTCCGGTTTCAACCGCAGGCAGGATCCATCATTCAGCCATAATCGGCCTCGTTTCGGCTGTTTCTTGGGTACTATCAGCCCTTCCTGGCGCCAAATGCGTTCCACACGCTTGTGGTTGATATGCCAGCCTTCGAGCTGCAGCAGGGCTGTGATCCGCCGGTAGCCATAGCGACCATACTGGCTGGCCAGCGCAACGATCCGCTCGGTGAGCCTCGCTTCGTCATCCATGCCCTTGCCCTGGTAACGCTGGGTGGAGCGTGGTTGTTCTAATGCCCGGCAGACGCGTCGTTCCGAGACCCGGAACACTTCCTGCGCGTGTTCCACCGCCTGCCTGCGCCTGGTCGGGCTGGTCAGTTTCCCCGGACGGTCTCCCGCAAGATCGAGTTGTCCAGCGAAAGATCCGCCACCAACTTCTTCAGTTGGACATTCTCCCGCTCCAATTCCTTCAACCGGCGCGCTTGATCGGTACGGATCCCGCCGAATTCCTTCCGCCAGCGATAATAGGTTTGATCACTGATATTCAATGCCCGGCATACATCCCCCACCGTTTGTCCCTGGCTGAGAAGCACCTCTGCTTCCCGCAGCTTGCTGATGATCTGTTCTGTGGTGTTCTTCTTCGGCGGCATTTGACCTGTCTCCTTATCTGAATCCTAACATGAATGTTGGATCAGTTTTTGGGGGGCAGGTCAATGGCTGCATTTGAAGATACCATTCTACGTTACGCAGAAGCTGGTATCCGTGATTTTTGTTTCATTTATGCTTATGGGCTCGATCCATTTAAGGACAATGCCATCACAACTGAAGGTTTACTGAGGAGTATCGCTTTGGAAGCTATTCCAGCTATAAAAGAAAAGCTCTAATCAGCCTTTGATAAATAACACCCCTCTCATGTATGGATTATCCATATTATACAACACCCCCTTGGGGGCACAGGAACATACAGTCCATATGTCCCACACATTACACCCAACACGGGTGTATTGTTTTTAAAGCCCCGCCCTGGCACGCAAACTGCTGAAATCAGCTGCGCCAGCGAGAGGCCGAACGGGCAGCCCCACAACACAACTCCAGGGTCTGGAGAGTCAACTCCACGCCCGGCATCTCCAGCTCTCCCCAGAGGCGCTCGAGGAAGTATTCCATGCCTGGCTTTTCACGGATGAGCAAGGCTATTTCATCTCAGAATCAAGCGTTTTTCGCATTCTGAGGGATTTTGATCTGATCGAAAGTCCTGCATTCAAGATGATCTCCGCGAAGGACAAGTTCCAGCATCCCACGAAGCGTGTCAACGAGCTTTTGCAGACAGACTTCACCTACTTCAAGGTAATGAACTGGGGCTGGTACAACCTTTCCACGATCCTGGATGATTTCTCCCGCTGCATCCTGGCCTGGAAACTCACACCGACCATGAATGCCAGGGATGTCCAGGATACCCTGGAGATTGCCTTGAAAAAGACCGGGCTTGATCACGTGAATGTGCTCTCACGGCCGCGCTTGCTCTCAGACAATGGATCTTGTTACCTCTCTCATGACTTGGAGAACTGCCTGTAGCGAAAGCGCATAGTACACACCCGCGGTGCGCCCTACCATCCGATGACACAAGGCAAGATCGAGCGCTATCACCGCTCCATGAAGAACGTGGTGAAGCTACAGAACTATTATTCCCCGGAAGAGTTGGAACGAGAGATCGCACAATTCGTGGAGTACTACAACAACGAGCGCTTTCACGAGTCGTTGGACAATCTCACCCCGATGGATGTTTTCACTGGTAAGACAAAGGAGGTTTTGGAAAAGAGAGCAGAGATCAAACGACAGACATTACAGATCAGACGCATGCAGTATCTGCAGGCACGTGCAGCAGAAGTATAATAACCTTGGGCCGGGAAAGTGTTTCTTAGTGAATGCCAGCTTTTGTCTCAATTATTCTGACGACGTACAGCTTGGGCATGGCTCTTGGCCTCCTTCGAAAAGAACCAAGTTACCATATCCAAGCCTTTTCGTGAACTACTGACTAAACCATTGATAAACAAAACGCGAGCGTACGTTGGGTTATTTCAAGCAAATAAAAAGGAGCATGTTATGGCACCGGAATTTAATCGCAAGGAATATCTGGATAGTTTGACCCAGGCTCTACAAGTAAAAGATGAAGCGGGCAAACTGGGTACAGAACTGGCAAAGAATGGCATCAAGAATATTTTTCTCGTTGGATGTGGAGCGCCCAACCGTGAAATGGGAGCAATCAAATATTTTCTGGATCGGGATGCGAAGAAACTGGAGACCTACCTGTATTTCCCGGCCGAATTCATCAACCTGGCTCCTGCAAAACTGGGCCCCGATTCACTGGTAGTTCTGGCCACCCATTCTGGCACCACGCCGGAAATGATTCAGACAGCTGAATTCGTTAAACAATACAGCTGTAAGACTGTTGGCATTACCCAGTTTGCCGATTCACCCGTTGCTAATAATGTTCAACACGGGTTGATCTACGGGAAAAGTAAAGATGGCTATTCTGCAAAGTTCATGATTATCCTGGCCTTCTTGGCTTCCATTATGAAAGAAATAGAAAACTGGAAACTGGCCGATAGGATCATAAAGAACCTGAATGCCCTGCCTGGCGCTCTGGCTGACGCGGCCGAAGCCAGCGACCTCCGTGGTGCTGAAGAAGCCCGCCTGTATAAAGATGATGACTTCATGATGATCATGGGTTCCGGGCCAAATTACTCCACAGCTTATGCCTTTGGCGTTTGTGTTTTGATGGAAATGCAGTGGATGCGCACGTATGTGGGCGAAGCGGCTGAATTCTTCCATGGCCCGTTTGAGGTGCTTGATCAGAATACCCCGGTATTCCTGTTCAAGGGTGAAGATGCCTCCCGCCCGATCGTTGAGCGCGTTGAACGCTTCTGCAAGAAATATACTGAGCGCCTGGTGGTCTATGACTCAAAGGATTATGAGATGAAAGGCATCGATCCGGAAGTGCGCGCCATCGTAGCACCAATGATCCTTTCGAGCGCTGTGGATCGTTTCCCACAACACCTATCGGTGTGGCATAACCACCCGCTCTCCACCCGCCGCTATATGTGGAAATTCGAATACTAAAATGACGCGCATCCTAGGTGTTGGCGATAACACAGTAGATACCTATATCCATCGGCGCACCAAATTCCCTGGCGGAAATGCAGTGAATGTGGCTGTACTTGCGCATCGATATGGCGCTGAGGCTGCTTACCTAGGCTATGTGGGCAAGGATGAATCTGGTGCCTTAATCTTGAATTCCTTGCGGCAGGAGGGCCTGGATGTTTCTCGATGTAAGGAATTGGAAGGTATCCCCACTGCTTATAGCAGTGTGAGTGTGGTAGATGGAGATCGGGTTTTTGGTAAAAGCGATGCCGGAGCCTCTCAATATATCCGGCTGATGGATGATGATCTGGCCTACATTCGGACTTTCGATCTTGTCCATACGAGCGTTTACAGCTTTTTAGAAGAACAGCTTGTAGAATTAAAAACCGCCAGCCGCCTTCTTTCCTTCGATCTCTCGGATCGCTGCGATCAGGAATATTTACAGGCTGTTCTTCCGCATTGTGACATTGCCTTTTTATCCCTGGCTAATATCAACAACGATGAACGCGATCGACTGATGCGCATAATGATTTCATTAGGCCCGAAATTGGTGGTTATGACCCGGGGCAAAGAAGGCTCATGGGTTTATGATGGCATTACTTTATATCATCAAGATATTCTGCCAGTGGAAACAATCGACTCACTTGGAGCTGGTGATGCCTTCGCGGCGCGATTTTTGGTTGAAACTGCCCAGGGTGTTTCGATACAGGCAGCAATGAAACTGGCAGCTCAGTCTGCGGCTGAAAACTGTACCCATTATGGAGCCTATGGATACGGACAACCCTATTAATAACATTAACAGCCCTGTTGCAGAGAAGTCTGTTGATAAAAAGAAGACAGCCTCGAAAGAAAGCCCGTATCTGGCAACATGGTAATACCAAAACCGAACGGCGCATGTGCGGCGAATACCCCCCCACCGTCATCCTGCGTGTAAACCGCAAGCAGTATTATTCTGTGCTGGCAAAGGCTGATTCCGGGAATACCAATGCACTGGAAAACTTTGTCGGGCGTGCGGTGGAAAACAGCCTCAATCTTTATCTCGAAGCCTGCAAACCGGTGATCAAATCTCCCCAACCGGAAGAGGAATGGATCCCATTACGGGATGCCTGTATGGATACCCCCTACAGCCAGGAAGACCTCAGCCTGCTGGCGCGCCTGGGGCGCATTGAAGCTACGAAAAGGGGAAGGAATTGGTATGCCACGCGTCAGGCGATAAAAGCTTACCTCGCCTCTCTTTAATCCCCTCTCGCCTTTGTATTCCGTATATAAAGCATCCCCTTAGGGGCACAGGAACATATAGTCCATATATTCCATAAAGTACTTTCTTGTATTCTACGCTCTGCTTTCAGAGCGTAGAATTTTATCTTCTGGTACTTTTTGCCCGATATAGATTGCAAGAGCATTCAATCCATCTACAAGCTCGCCCCCCATTTGGCAGAGAAGCTGCTTCCGCCCAGGAAACCAAGACCGGTCAATCCCAGGGATTTGGAGATTTTCCGATTACACACCGTTGAAAAAAAGACGATCCGGGAATTGGCCAATAGGTATGATATATCGATGAAACGTGTCTGGGGAATATGCACGCGCATGCGGAAATGCGGCATCAACAAATCACGAGAAGATGTAGAATCGTTTTCAGAATGCCTTTCTTTGGAAGAGACAACGTGATATATTATTCGTGGGCATAAAATTTATTTAATAGCGTTTCGGTTAACCCATTTCTGTTTGGATATCAAAGGAGGTTCTACCATGTCCGAAGAAAGAACGTATACAGGATTGCGTCGTTTTAACCTGGTGATGGCCTTTCTGCACCTGGCGCAGGGCATCTTCATGATCGTCATCAGCAACGCCACCACCTTCCCGGTCTACACCAACTTCTTGCGTTTTGACCCGGCAAAGATGACCCTGGTCCCCAACCCGACGCTGGCGTACAACCTGCGCTTCGGCCCGGCAGTGGCAGTCTTCCTGCTGCTCTCCGCCCTGGCTCACTTTGCCCTGGCCACCTTCGGGTACAAGTGGTATGTGGCCAAGCTGAAGAGCGGGATGAACCCGGCTCGTTTCTATGAATATGCACTGAGCTCTTCGCTGATGATCGTGCTGATCGGCATGCTGGTGGGCGTGTCGGACCTGGGAGCTTTGATCCTGATGTTTGGAGTCAACGCCATGATGAACCTGTTCGGCATCGTAATGGAATTGCATAACCAGACCACCAAGAAGACAGACTGGACTGCATACATATACGGCTGCCTGGCCGGGATCTTTCCCTGGATCGTCATCTTTCTGTACTTCTATGGATCGCTGGGCTCCTCGGATGCCAAACCGCCGGCGTTCGTATATGCCATCGTTCCGACCATTTTCGTTTTCTTCAGCATCTTTGCAGTCAACATGGTACTGCAATATAAAAAGGTTGGCCCCTGGAAGGACTATCTCTTCGGTGAACGCATGTATATTGTCCTGAGCCTGTTAGCCAAGACGGCTTTGGCTTGGCAGATTTGGGTTGGTACTCTGCGACCCTGATCGTCTTCGGTAAATCAATCAAAAAAGGCCTCCACGGTCACAATGACCGCGGAGGCCTTTTGCTTTCCAATGAACTGGGTTGCATCAGGTACATCTTGCACAATCTGGGCAAGAGCTAGAGCACCAGAATTACCCCGAAGACTACTTCCACCGCCAGACTGATAATATTGGACTGCACCACCGATTTGTCCAGGAACATAGAAACGGTTCGCACGAGGGCAATGGCCAGATACATGATGCCCAGGGTTTGATAGACCGCCGGGATTCCAAGAATGAAGGGGGCGATGCCCAGGCCAATGAAAAGAGCACCCATCACGGCACGGATCTCGGTGATGCCGCGCGGTCCGGTGGCTTCCAGGCCGGTGAAGCCCTTGATCGAACGCGGCGCCAGCAGCGAGATGAAGCCGGTCGCCACAGTCCCAACGGCGCAGATGATTTTTAGGATTTGCAGGATATTCATGGATTTTCTCCAGTCTACGCTCGTTTCCCGTACCAGAAGCGCTTCCAATCCCCGCCGCTGGTTTGCAAGGCAATGAAGGTGTACAGGGCGCCGGCCCAAAAGCCCAGTACCATCATAAGGATGACCCAAATGATTGAAGGGAGCACTGCTTTCTCACGGAAGACGATCCAACACGAGAACAGGGTAAAGCCGACATACAGGTCCACAAGCGAGACAATCCCCCAGGGCATGGCGATCAGCTTCGCCCCTTCGGAGGAAAAATTCCCCACTGTGAAGCCGTAGATCAAAATGCCGGTCATGGCCAGAAGGCCCAGCAAGGCGAGAACTTTTGCAATCTTCATTTCCATTTCCTTTCTTTGAGCGTTATTACTTGCGAGGGAACCAGGGGATAAAAGCGCTGGTCTTGCGAATATATTCCTGATAGCCAGGGCGTTTCTCCAAGGTCTTTTCCAGCAGGGCCACGCCCGAGACACGCAGCAGGAACAGCGTCATCAGGATTGGACCGAAGATCGTCCACCAGCCCCCGGCAAAGGCCGCGATCAGATAGTAACCCCACCACTGGGCTGAATCGCCGAAGTAGTTGGGGTGACGGGTGTAGCGCCAGACGCCGCGGTCCATGACCTTGCCTTTGTTGGCCGGATCCGCCTTGAAGCGCGCCAGCTGCAAGTCGCCGACCGCTTCGAAGAAGAACCCGATGCCCCAAACGATCACCCCGAGGAAGTCGAACAGGATCAAATGGGCCGGTTTCGCACCGCGCTGTGCCGCCAGCAAGGGGGCGGAAATGATCCACATCAAAATACCCTGCAGCAGGAAGACCCGGAAGAAACTGAGCCACCACCAGCGGGGACCTGCTTCCTTGCGCCAGACCTGGTAGCGGAAATCCTCCGCCTTGCCCCAGTTGCGCCGGAGAATGTGCAGCGACAGGCGCAGCCCCCAAATCGTGACAAGGGCCCCGATCAGCCACTTGCGCAGCGGGAAACCATCCGGGGTGAGCGCAAAATAAACCCAGTTGGCGATCACGAACCCGGTCCCCCAGAAGATGTCCACAATGCTGGAATTTTTAAGTTGCAGGCTGATGAGCCATAGAATGGTCATGCAACCCAGGATGACCAGGAGAGCGATACCATATAGTTCAATAAATGACATGCGAATCCTCCTTGAGATTATTCTTTGGAGATACACGCGAAACCGATGACGCCTGGACCGATATGGGCGCCCAGGACCGGGGTGATCTCCTCCACCCAGATATCTCCCGCCGGCAGCAGGCTTCTGACCTCCTGCAGCAATTCTTCCGCACGCTGGCGAGCATGGGAATGCAACAGAGCTACTTTTTCGTAAGGGCCATACTCTTTGAGCAGCTCGACCAGCCGTTTTATGGCGCCTTTGCGTGTGCGCACCCGTTCGGCGGTCGGCTCGCCGTTATACATTTTCATGAAGGGTTTGATCTGCAGCAGGGTGCCAAGGGCAGAGATGGCGAAGTTCATCCGGCCGCTGCGCTTCAGGTATTCCAATGTGTCCAGGGCCGCAAAGACGTGGGTCCGGCGGATCTGTTCTTCCAGCAGGGCGAGGATTTCGCCCATTGAAAGTCCTCGGTCAGCCGCCTCGGCAGCCGCCAGTACCTGGAAACCGGTCCCCAGGCTGAGCTGGCGTGAGTCAAAGACCGTCACCGGCAGGCGGGTGGTTTCTTTGGCTGCCGTACGGGCGATATCAACAATGGCGCTCAGTTTGGTCGAAACATGGATGGAGAGGATTTCGGTCGCCCCTTCGGATGCCAGTTGTTCAAAGACCTTTCGAAACACCTCCGGGCCGGGCGCGGCAGTCTTCGCCGCGGGCCTGAACCTTGGCAGGCGTTCGTAGAATTCCTGGTGGGACAGGTTGACGCCGTCCAGATAACTTTGATCACCGACATTGATGAACAACGGGATCACAGTGATCCTGTGTTCCTGGATGATCTCCGGAGGGAGATCGCAAGAACTATCCGTGACGATTCGAATGGTCATATCTGTCTAAACCCTTAAGGGGATAAGTAGCTTCTTGTTCAAACCTTAAAGAAAGCCACCCATACGATCGCGTCCAGGATGGCTGTCTGGAGGCAGAAACCCACACATCCGGCCACGGCCAGCCGGTGGGCCCACCGGGGCAGACGCGGCTCGACTTTCAATAAGGCAAATAGAAGACCCACGGAGGCCAATCCAACCATCGCCAGTACAATCCTCACTGCCCATACGAAACCGAGGCTGGGTCCTTCCAGTGCGAATAACGTCAGCGGCATCCAAAGCGCAGAGGGGATCAGAATGGCTGCATAGAGAACGTTGAACAACCCATAGGGGAAGCGGTTAAACACTCGCGTTTCGCTTGGGTTGAGTCGAAAGAGAATAAAGTAAGTGAAGGCAAAGTAACCTGTAGCGGCCAAGACCATGCCGGCCGTATAGAATGGCCGAATGCTGTCTGGCACCCCGCCCCACAGAGCCTGCCCGGCGTTCGGGTGAGTCAGGAAGCCCCAGAGATAACTCCCGATCACCCCACCACCCCCCAACAAATTTATGAAAAGCATCAGCCACTTCTTTGCATTCATATTATGACTCCATTTTGGGCATGAGCCCGGAAAGCACCCGGCGTAAGGCTGCCTCTCCCTCGCGGCTATACGGGCCGCGCGCCCGGAAGAACTCTTTCCCCTGGCGATCGACCACCAGGACATAAATGTGCTCTTCATCCGTCATATCCAATGCAGCACGGAAATCTGCCTTATCAAGATACAGCGTGATCGTGCGTTCACGCGTCTTTGGGTTGGGAATACCGGCTCGCATGCCTTCATTGAGAAAAATCTTGTAGATAGACCCTCCATTCTGGAGAGTAGGTAGTTCGTAATAAACCAGGCTCTCGTACTTCTCCTCCAGTTCCTCAGCCAGAGCGCTCCAGGAATCCACTTCCATCTGATGCCATCGTTCAAAGGGGATGAAAACGAGATTGAGCCTGCCGTGAAAATCCTGAGGCAGGGTCAACTTCTGCCTGAGCAAGTTAGAACCGCATACAGTTGGAAAGGTCATTTTTGCACCTGTCGAAATTACCTGGGTTCTTCATATATGAATATAATTGTTGTCAGATTTGTATGGTTTCATCATCTATTGTGCCATCATTTTACCTTAGTAACGGATCTTCTACCCTCTCGCCTTAATAATATTTCTGTTTATGCGTTGGATGGTATGATTTCTTCTTAAGGACATGAGATGAAAGGGTATCCGGGGAAGATATGATACCATTCGTCTCATCAGCGGAACGAGGAGGAATGATGGACACCATCTTGCAAGACCACTGGCACCATCTCCCGGCAAATGAGGTCCTGGAGTTGCTCGAGTCCGATCCGCACCGCGGGCTGGACACCTTTGCGGTCAGGCACCGGCAGGAGCACTTCGGCCCCAACCAGTTGACGCCCCGCAAGGGCAAGAGCCCGCTGGTCAAGTTCCTGCTGCAGTTCAAGAACCCGCTGGTTTTCATCCTGGTCATTGCCAGCGTGGTGACCGCCGTGCTCAAGGATCCGCTTGACGCGGCCGTCATCTTCGGGGTGGTGTTGATCAACGCCATCATCGGCTACGTTCAGGAAGCCCGCGCTGAACAGGCTATCGCTGCCCTGTCGAAGACGATGACCGCCGAGGCGACCGTTGTGCGTGGCGGGGCGACCGTCCGCCTGCCAGCCGCCGAACTGGTCCCCGGCGACATCGTCCAGCTGGCGGCCGGGGCACGCGTCCCGGCAGACATGCGCCTGATCGCCAGTCGCGACTTGCAGGTGGCCGAGGCGGCCCTGACCGGCGAGTCGCTGCCGGTATCAAAGGACGCCTCCGGTGTGCTGCCCAACGGGACGATCCTGGCCGACCGCAAGAATATGGCCTACGCCTCCACCCTGGTCACCTCCGGAATCGGAACAGGTATCGTCACCAGCACTGGCGATCGGACCGAGGTCGGGCGCATCTCGCAGCTACTCTCCGAGGCGGTCGAACTCCAGACGCCCCTGACCCGCAAGATCAGCCAGTTCAGCAAGGTGTTACTGGTTGTCATCCTGGTGCTGGCGACGGCCACCTTTGGGGTTGGCCTGCTGCGCGGCCAGGCTTTCGATGAGACGCTCTTCGCCGCCATCACCCTGGCGGTCGGCGCCATCCCCGAGGGCCTGCCAGCGGCGGTGACCGTCACCCTGGCGATTGGCGTCAACCGCATGGCCAGACGGCGGGCGATCATCCGCAACCTGCCGGCCGTCGAGACACTTGGCTCGACCACCGTCATCTGCTCGGACAAGACTGGAACTCTCACGAAAAATGAAATGACTGTTACCGAGCTGCGCACCCTGGGCGGGACCTACCCCGTCAGCGGCACCGGCTATGCCCCGGAGGGCGAGATCGGCGGCGAGTGGCAGAAGGATCAAGCTCTAGGCGAAATGTTGCGCGCCGGGCTGTGGTGTAATGACAGCCAGCTGGCACAGGCCAACGACCGCTGGACCGTGACCGGTGATCCAACTGAGGGAGCGCTGATCTCCGTTGCACGGAAAGCAAGCCTGGATATCGCAACTTCCCCACGTCTCGATTCGATCCCCTTCGACTCGCAGCACCAGTACATGGCCACCCTGCACGAGGAGGGAGTGATCTACGTCAAGGGCGCAGCAGAGGTGTTGCTCGAACGCTGCGAC
>Ga0315286_10000186_pt1 | contig 47026 bp, 65 predicted proteins | sample YL17G10_0_MG_FD_205038 | JGI IMG/M metagenome (GOLD analysis project Ga0315286, IMG submission 205038) | Sediment microbial communities from Yellowstone Lake, YNP, Wyoming, USA - YL17G10_0 | ecosystem: Environmental > Aquatic > Freshwater > Lake > Sediment | place: USA: Wyoming | collected...
GTACTAAGTACGATTTCAAATATTTCGGCCCGCTTGGCGAGGGCTTGAAACTATCCGCGATCGATTTATTTTTTGATGCGGATCTACTTAGAAGGCAGATTGATGCCGCAAAATCTATAGCCAAACCAGATCAAGAAATAGTCATCGAACGCAAGATAACCGCGCTTGTCAATGACGAAAAAATTACTTATGAATCAGCCAGTAATCACATCAGAAACCTGATGGAAGGTGGACTATTGCCGCCTGATTTATGGCTATATCCTAAAGATAAGCCACGCATTAAGGCTGGCGATCTAGGCATGCAATGGATGGCGGGAGAGTTAAAAGGCCGTCATGAGTTCTGCGATCCATTTATGGAAGGTAAAGGTGATAAGCGGGTTGCGTTCCTGCTTATCAGGTCGGGAGAGATTTACACGCACTTTCGCGGTGGCGTTAAGTATAAGCTGCCTATTGGCGGAACTAGTGAAGATGAAAGGCTGCATGATGAATATGAGCCGGACTGGGGTGACTATGAAGCAGCAGAACTAACGCATCATGCAGCAGTATTACAGCAACACGAAGAAGAATGGCAGGAAGAGCAGGACAGAATAGCGCATGAAAAACGGCTTGCTGCGAATATGTTACGCCCGCTTAATGATGTGGGTGGGTGGGGGGCTGCACCAGTACGCTGTGACTTCCAGTATTTAAGCGGGGAGACGATAAACGAGCTGGCAGTTAATGCGTTATCTGTCTTTAAGAAATATGAGGTGACAAAAGATGACAAGATGCTGGTGCGTGAGCTGTTAAACTTGACAGACCCTTATCTATTTGATGTGGTATGCGATAGGAACGGCGAGCGGATAGAGAAGGAATTAAAAAGCGTACATGAGTCAGAAGTAAAAGAGCTAGTGAACGCCTATGGCGAGCTGCAAATCATGGCGATGGGTGCAAAACCAGTGAAGGCCGGTAAATATGTTCACTTCTTCATCGGTGCATTGCTTAATGGATGCGAGCAAATGGGCATTACAGCGCTTTCTGAGTATGTGATAAGCAAACATACCTATTTAGAAAAAGAATCGAATGGCGGTGGCTTTTCGTCGTTCCTAGATGCTAATGGCGGGCATATTGAGTTACCTTTTGGCGTTACACCTGCTGAATTCATTAAAAAGGCGAAAGATTCTGGTGTACCGTTCGAAAAGTATTCAACTTATAGCGGGCCAGAGATTGAACGGATTAAGAAAGAATACCAAGAATGCCGGTATCGTAAAGCGCGATTGTCTGATGTAGTGACGGCGATAAGGTCGGATATGTTTGGTAAGGTAGCACTTAAAAGGTCGTCTCGTAGTCCGCTAGCGGGGATTGCTAATGTGGATTGGATTAGTAGCAAGGCAGAGAAGTTGATGCTAAAGAGCATAAGAATGGCAAGGAGTAGGGGTAAAATTAAGGATGGTGATGATGTTTTAGAGAAGGTAGTAGAACTAGGGTTTCTTACAGAAAGCGACGATTCAAGCTACGGTAAATATGGGAGGCTTTTGTAGGGTATTTTTTCTGTGACGCTTAACGACGAGAGTAATGCTTTTATATATACATCGTTAAGCGTCACAAGCACTTTTTTGACGACTTTTTCGTACAAGGATTTTTATGTTAATAAGCGAAGAAAGCTTACAAATATCATTTGTTTCATGGTGCAAGTATCAAGCAAAAATCAACCCTGATCGTGCATTACTAGACTGGATCTATGCAGTGCCAAACGGCGGCAAGCGTTCAGTAGTAGAGGCAATGCGCTTAGTCCAAGGAGGAGTTAAGAGCGGCATACCAGATCTTCAACTAGACGTAGCAAGGAAAGGATATCACGGCCTGCGGTTGGAGTTAAAGACACCCAATGTACTAGCAAACGGTAAGCGCGGGAAGTGTAAAGCACCCGATGAAGAGCAGATCAAGTGCCATGAGTTCTTGAGAGAACAGGGTTTTGCGGTTTTTGTCTCGAATGATTTAGAAGACTTAAAGAAGATAATACTTGATTATTTGTTATAAAAAACGTAATCTACGGTCACTGAATCTTTCCCTGTGTGGCCGCGAAACATAAAGGAAAAGGTTTATACCTTTATTGGATATGCCTCAATCTTCGCGGGTTTGAGGTGTAGCCATTTTTTATGGAAAAATAAAATGAATTTAGTAATTTGCAATAACGAAGTACAAAAGATGTTGTCGTTTGATCTGCTGGTAATAATTAACGAGCAGCGCATAGATGCTGGTGAGCCAGTCATTAGAAATGCTGATTTTGTCAGTCGTGTGATTGATGAGCTTGATTTACAACCTCACGAAATTTTCGTGAGGACAAATCCAGCGAGTGGACAACCACAAAAATATGCCAACCTATCGATTGAGCAATGCACGTTAGTGGGCATGCGCGAGTCAAAGTCTGTTCGTCGTGCTGTATTGGCGAAACTGAAAGAGCTAGAAGCAAAACAATCCCCGTTGCCAGCTCTACCAACCTTTCCAGAATTACTTAGACAGCATGCTGATGCGCTGGATCAGTTGGCTCTATCAGCGCCTAAAGTAGATCATTTTGATAAGTATGTGGCGCGTGATGGCCTTCGTAATCTCACTGACGTGGCAAAGAGTATGGGCTTGTCAGCGGTAAGGCTTGGAGGGTTGCTGAGAGAACATGGAATGGCATTTAAGCGCACAGATAAGCTTTGCTGGATGCAATGGTTTGTAGACAAAGGCTATGGCGTTACAAAGCAGATTGTGGCTAATGATAAGGATAGATATCAGGCCATGATTACAAACGCTGGTGACGTATATCTAAAAGCACAGTTTGCAAAGGATGGATTGGAAGGATTGCTTTAATACACAACCCACTTCGGTGGGTTTTTTTATTGTCTGTTGCAAATCAATCTTGCATAATTTTATACACTCAGTTATACTCACTTCATCAAATCAAACAACGAACCGGAGAAATAAAATGAATAAAAATCTAAAAGGTCTAGTAGCAAAGCTTTCAGGCAACGAAGTAATTGCTCTGGTTAACAAATACGGCGCAGGAGCTACAAAAAACGGCCAAGAAGTAAGCTTGACTGATCTTTTACTAGCCGCTTCAAAGATGGAAGGTGCGTCCGCAGAAGCCATATCATTTCCAGCAGCTTCAGCGATCACTACGTGATCACACTTAAGACTACTGGCGATGATTTTTTCATCGTTATGGAGTGAGAAGCTAATTATGTCGCTCATCAAAGATAAAGCCCGCAAACTAGGCTTAACAATCTACCCCGTACATGGTGGCTACAAGGTATCGAATCTGGATGGGGTTTTTATTTTTGAACAATTGAAGGATGTGTTTTGTGTTTAAAGATATCAAGGTTGGGGATAAGGTGCTTAGGCAGGTTCATGTTGTTGATGGTTTTGTAGAATCAACTAGGTTTTTTATTCCTGCGATAGTAGAGAAAACTACAGCGACTCGTTTAGAGGTTGATGGAAGAATATATACAAAAAAAGATGGTCGTGAGTATGGCGAATTAGGGTATTCATCATATTTACTTTTGCAATATTCAAAAGATCGTGATCAATCAGACGATTATCGTGAATTTTCCTCTTTAGTTAAAGCGCGATTGTCATCAAAAGATAAGCTTTCATCTTTAATGAAAAAGATAAACAAGCAGCAAACAAGCATTGAAGATCTAAACGAAATTATTAATTTTTGTGAGTCTATGTCGTCTCGTATTAATGGAGGTGATAAATGAACCTATTCATGCAAAAACTAGCAGAGCTAGAAAACCAATACAATATTGATAAGCAGGCATTGCGGGAGGCAAGGCAAGAGATAATAAAGGCTGAATCGTTTGCAGCTAAACATCAAGCAAGTGCGGTGGTGTGTGTACACAATGGTACGGCAAAGGTTTGGGTGTCGGTTGGGCGTGATTTCTTTGTAATGGTGGGTAGAAAAAGGCGTGAGTTGCCAGGGGAGAGTATTGCTGGCAAGGATGTTTTTATTGTTGATGGTGTAAAGGTTATTCTAAATGATTACTAAAAACTGGCACGCCATCCTATGCGGGTTTGTGATTGGTGTTTGCTGGGTTTTGGAGGTGTTGACAAGATGAGTGATACCCAACCATGCCACATAACCCTAGCCATCCGCCAATGCAAAGAATTCATCCGAGCAGTTGAGGAGATGGAAGCGCTTAATAGCAAGCCTAAACGCCCATCCTTAGCGTGGGAAAAGTTAATAGCTAAAGGGCGTGTACGGCGCTATGCAGGTGCTTTGATCAATCGTTTATCATTAGTTAGGAGTGATAATGGATAGGCAACAGAGTTATTAAAACGCATTCAGCCACACATTAATGATTGGGATTTCCCAGTTGGTTTAACCGATGATGTTGATGCGTTCTTTTGGGTGGCGATTACTCGATTCTTGAAAGGAGTATAAAAATCTCCCTACTGGTGGTAAATATTGTGTTTATACTAAGATATAGTGCTTGCACATTTTTATAAAATGTATTAATATTTACTTATTGAAGCAGACGACACAGTCCTATTTTTCTCCTGCGAATTTCAAAATCCACAATAATTTTCATAAGTAGGTACAGCTAGGTGGTTGTGTTGAGTAGTATGATCTAGCTGTGACTCATAGTGTATGGTCGTGTGGCGGCGATACTCATTGTGGAATGCCGGATTTGCTGGCCTAAGCAGCATTTAGTCATAAGCATGTGTAGATGTGTTTATGACTAACTAGCTGGTTGGTGAAAGTGAAATAATTCAATGATATTTAAACGAATCCTTGTTTGGCTGCTTACAAGGTAAGTTTTGAAGATTAGCAATCTTCTCCTTATACAAAGTCTTGACAAGACGATAAGCCAAAAAGTCAGGGTGCTGGTTGTTGGGATCCAGCACCAACATAAATGATTATTATTCATAGTGGTTATTTATGTTGGTTTATATATCATATTTATTCTAGGGAATATATGCAGGTTAAGCCCGTTGACGGTAGCCATACCGAGAGTTAGCGCACGATTACCACAAGCGGACACGTAAGGACGGTAAGTCGTGCAGTGGGAGGGTTGTTTAACCCTATACAGCTCGGAAAGACGAGCACCAACAATTTGAATGATGACTGCGGGTTGAAATAATATCGCACAAATAGGGTTTGAATCTGAAGGTGACGGAAGCGGTTAGTCGTCTGTGTTGGTGTATATTATCTATGCAGTGCATAGATCAACACACAGGTAGCTTATATAGGTAAAGCGTGGGGACGTATAATCCTTGGTAAAGCTGGTTCGAGTCCGGCCCTGTGTGGTTTTAGTTAGAATAAATATTGAATCGGCAGCACGGAATGACGTGCAGTCTAAGCATATCCGCCAATACGGATTCAATATTTATGTTGGTTTATATATCATATTTATTCTAGGGAATACATGCAGGTTAAAGAAGAGTGGACTAAGCGCAAGTTTATCGAGATGAATCGGGTTTACCTTGGCTTGTCTCAGAAAAAACTTGCAGAATTAGCTGGAACGAGTGAGATATCGATTAGTCATCAAGAGCGTGGGCATCGTCCGCCTCGTGATGCGACGATTGATGCGTTAAGGAATGCTGGTGATACGTTAGAACCATTGGCATTTTTGGAAGAATATGGTAGTATAATGCTTTAAATGGAGTTTTAAATTATGGCAGGTGGCAACGGTCGTGAACGTCCAGTAGAACAAAAACGCTCTACACAACCAACTAAAGTACCTACTAAAAAATAGGTGATTCATGTTAAGCGTTGCTTTTTTATTGTTTGCAATTTTCTTGAAAAATGACAGGAGAAAAGCAGCGCTTATTCTAGGTTTTGGTAATATTTTATTTTATGTATTATCTTTTTACGTAAAAAGCGACACTTTATATTATTTTGTTGCATCATTTTTAGATGCTTTTTTTGCGTTTATAGTGAGTGAATACCGTACAAAAACCGCCATTCATTTGGCCGTTGTGTCGCTATGCAGTTGTGTAATAAATGGTATAGGTTACATATGGTACTTGGCTTATATGCCTGCAATGCCATACAATATCACCATTACTTTTATTTTGGTGATTCAAATGGCAATTTTGCTAAGGGATGGCATATATGATACAGGATGCGCTTTCTGCAGTTTATATGATAGTTTGGATATGCGTCATCGTGTACGGGGTTCTTTTAAAGGTTAAACGGTGCAATCATGAACGAACACGGAAACAACGCATCAGAAGTATTAGCACTAGCCGCAAATCAACCGAAGATTACCGGGACAATTAGCGCATTAGTTACATCGATTGGATTGAGTAATATCAATGTAGTTTTAGGCATGGTAAGCACTTTTATAGGTTTGCTAATCGGTATTTATACGATCTATCGCATGTGGCAGTCTTCTAAGATTGCCGAAAAAGATATGCGAATCAAAGACATAGAGATTGCAAAGCTGGAAAAAGAACAATGAACCGGCATGGTCCGGTTTTTTTTAGGAAGATAAATGGCTGAGCCAAATAAGCGTCCTGTTGGTAGACCTCGTGCTATCGATTCTCCAGAAACATTTGATTCTCTGGTTGATGGATATTTTGATCTGTGCCGACAAAACAACCATCCGATTCTACTTACTGGAATGATCCTATCTCTAGGACTGGTAAGCAAAGAAGCGTTCTATAATTACGAAACATATCCAGAATTTTCTGACTCTGTAAAACGTGCTCGCATGTTGGTAGAGATGGAATATGAAAAAAGATTGAACACCGCCTCTGCTGTTGCCGCTCCAATCTTCGCCCTAAAGAACTTTGGATGGAAGGATAAACAAGAGGTTGCATTGACAACTACCGACAACTTCCAAGAGTACATGCTAAGCCGTGGACAACAAGAGACTGATTGAAGAAGCTGATATCCTTCTGGAAGCTATTAGGCTAAACCCGAATGATATTGCAGCATGGCGAGCCGGAATTACTAACAAGTGGTTCCGGCTCAATACTTTGTACAACATCAAAGATAAGTCAGGTAATGAGGTGCAGTTTAGGCCAAACTTTGCCCAACGAGCATTTTTTGCAGATAGACATAATAACGATATTGTGCTAAAGGCTAGACAACTTGGTTTTACTACCTTCGCCATGCTTGATGGGCTTGATGATTGCCTTTTTATCCCTAATTTCTCTTCTGGCTGTATTGCCCATTCCTTTGATTCTGCAAAAGATATCTACCGAAGCAAAATAAAGTTTGCTTATCAAAAAATAAATCATGCATTTGTCAAGTTTGTAACAGGCGGGCGTTTTGTGCTTCCTGTTCCGGTAAATGATAAAAACACTGGGTTTGTATTTAGCAATGGGTCAAGCATACGCGTAGGTACTGGATATCGAGGCGATACGCTTCAATCACTGCACATATCAGAATTTGGCAAGATATGCAAGAAGTATCCAGAAAAGGCAAAGGAGATTGTAACTGGCGCTCTTGAGTCGGTAGGCATTGGCAATCGAATTACCATTGAAAGCACCGCAGAAGGTCGGGAAGGTTATTTCTACGAGTATGCAGAGGCAGCAAGGATCTTAAAAGAGAAGAGCAAAAAGCCTAACTCAATGCAATATCAATTCCATTTTTATTCATGGTGGCAAGATCCTGCTTATACGATGGATGAAGAGCAGGATATACCTGAACGTCTATCTGCTTACTTTGCAAAGCTTGAATCAAAGCATGGCATTGCATTAACTGCCGGACAGAAGAAGTGGTACGCAAGCAAGGAGGCAAAGCTAGGCAGTGAGATGACTAGAGAGTACCCAAGCACACCAGAAGAGGCGTTCTTGCAGGCCATTGAAGGGGCTTATTACTCGCAGCAATTCAGTAAGATCTATAAAGATGGCCGTATCTGTGTATTGCCTGATAATGATCACCTTGCCGTGCATACATGCTGGGATATCGGTATCGGGGATAGTACGGCGATCTGGTTCTATCGCATGGTAGGCGATGCGCCCCATATTCTTGATTACTATGAAAACTCAGGCGAGTCTATGGGCCATTACATCAAGATAATTGAGGATAAGGGCATTGCTAATGGCTGGAAGTTTGGCAATCATACTGCCCCGCATGATATCAATAATCGTGAGTTTGGTAGCAAAGGTAAGACGCGCAAGGATCTAGCGGCGGAAGGCGTGGAATACATGGGTAAAACGTATGCAATCAAGTTTCAGGTAGCGCCTAAGCTTTCTATCATGGACGGAATAGAGGCGGCTAGGTTGTTGCTTGCTAAGTGCGTTTTCGATGAAGAGAAGACGACAGAGGGGGTGAAGGTTCTAGAGCATTACAGAAAGGAATGGAACGATAAGCTAGGATGCTGGCGAGATAACCCGCTACATGACTGGTCGTCACACGGTGCTGATGCGTTCCGTTATCTGGCAGTAGTAGAGAATAAGCGTAAGTCAGGTGGATTGTTCACCTAATAAAAAACCCGCCTTAATTGGCGGGTTTTGTTTACCAAGGATCACGCCCATCTAATGCAGTATCCCATCCGTAAAACCATTGCGCCCGATCACAATATTCTGGCAGTGGGTGCGCTCGTTCAGGATTAGAATTGCGAGGCTTTCCCGCCTTCATTGCGTCATACCACGTCGTCTAGTCATCTTCTCAGACTCATACTGAAGCATGTAGGCTCGTTCACCATCAAATTCTTGACACATTATTTATTCTCCCTTGTTTGCAAAAGCAGCAGCCCTACACTTTCTATAAATCCCTACGACTTCCACTAGTTTAAGCGTGGTTGCCTCAAACGAATTGTCATAAGGCGGCACCAACACAGGACAACTAATTACCGATAGATCATTCGAAGGCGGCATTGATACTGCGCATGCTGTCAGCGTCATGCACACAAGAAGCAGAACGATAGATTGGATTGCTCTTAACATTCTGTTGCACCTTCTGGTAGATAGTAGTATTGCGTACGGTGATAGCAGATATGGCCGATGCTGTGGCTGTGGTGGCTGCTTTAGTGGCGCGTTCTTCTATGTTTGTGGCAATGGCGTGCTTTCCTTCGTTGTACTGATAGCCAGCGTATGAGCCAAAAACAGCCCCCATAATGAGGGCTGCTAGGATTGATGATAATAAAAGGCTATTCATAGTCATGCATAGCATCCAGAATTTCATTTTGTTGATCAAACAATTCTTCGGATAGTGGTTGTAGTGGGGTGTAATTGGTCATTGTATTAATTCCTAAAGTAGTGAGTAGCAACGATTTCAGCCAAAAACCTACATCCTGTTTCGCTCATTCCATCAGCAAAAGCAATAGCTAGTTTTTTCCTGTCTTTTGAATCGTTATCAAAACGTATTGAGCATTCATTAAGAAGATATACAAGCTCTTCATGGTTCATCGTTTTTGCTAAATCAGCAACATTAACTTCAAACTCTTTGTTTATTGACACTTGCATTTAACTTATCATCCTTAAAAGAAACAATCCTCAGAAATATAACGACCCAAGGAATCCATTTACCAAGTCCAGCCTCTGCTGGCATGTGCTGAGCAATTATTGGTAATTCATGATAAGCGAATGATAGCACATCAGTATAGTATTGTGCAAGTACGCCCATGAATGCGCAGAAGATAACCGTGGCTTTTTTGTGGGAGGTGCGCCAGTCATCTATCAAACGGATCATTTCTTAACCTCCTTCTTGCACGCCCAATAATCATTAACATCACTGCTTGGAAGTCCGATGCATTGTGATTTGTCGATAGATCTTGATTTATATTCGTTTAATTCATTAATTGTATGATAAACACCCAGTGCATAACCGGAGATTGGCAGCACAATAACAAAGATAAACCACATAATATATGCTTTCATATTAACCCCACAAAATACCAAATTAAAGAATAAACAACCCCAGCGGATACCATTAATAGGAAGTATTTAAGGTATTTTGGCACAATGCGCCTCATAATCAGCAATGAATTGTTCGCGGGATAGTGGGGTTTGCCAGTCAGATGACAGTGCAAGTCTTAAGGGGATTTTTGAATTGGCACACAAAAAATGTGTATCCCACCCTCCATCGAATAGCTTGTATAGAACAGGCGTTTTCTCATATGACGCTAACAATCCGTCGTTATCCTGTGCAATAAACTGACAATCATCAGACAAATCACCCGGCGTTACTCCTGCTTCAATTAGGATTTGGGATAGGTTCATTTTTTATTCCCTATTTTTTTAAATAAATTAATTACATCAAAAAATATGTTATACGAAATGTAAAAAACAACCCATAACACGCCAATTGCTGCAAGGGCTCCAAAAAAATACATGGCGACCACATCTTGTATTGTGTATACAAACATTATTTATTCTCCTTTGCCATTTCAGCGGCGATTGCGGCGCGTGGTGTTGATTCATATTGTCCGACTGATTCATTAGAAACAAAATAAACACAATAACGATCTCTAGTTAGCAGCTTGAATACGGTATATTCATTCTTTATTAGCCAATCCAGCATCTCGCTATCGGTTGGCGTGTGTCGCTCATTGTGATTAATCTCCAAATGTTTTTTGATAAAGCCATCGATATAACCATGCGTCCTTATTTGCCCGCTCAGTGTATCGATAGTCAAGCAAGGGTTTTATATCCTTGCTTATCCTAGAGTATTGGTAAAGGCGCTTCCATCGCGCCTTGTATGACAACATATCAACGCCCCAAGAAACTTTTGATAATTTCGGCTTGCTTTGCCTTTGCTGCGTCCCGTGCTGCGGTCCATGCTGCGGTCCATGCTGCGTCCCGTGCTGCGGTCCATGCTGCGTCCCGTGCTGCGTCCCGTACTACGGTCCATGCTGCGTTCCGTGCTACGGTCCATGCTGCGTTCCGTGCTACGTCCCGTGCTTCGGTCCATGCTGCGTCCCGTGCTGCGTCCCGTGCTGCGTCCCGTGCTACGGCAAGCTCTTCCTCTGTCGCCTCACCATTCGCAAAGCGCTCTGCAACATCAAGTGCATTTAAACTGCTCGGGTCAGTTATTAAATACTGAACTTCACGCACAAATTTAACCGCCATTAAACGAGCTACTTTGTCACATTTTTGTGTCGTTGCACATAGCGCCCACAAGCAGTCATCTACTCCGTTTGATTCAAGAATATCAAGAATATTGATTTCTTCTTTGTGAGCAAATCGGATATAGCTACAACTATCGTTGTATTTTTCTGTAAATGGTAAGTTTTGCAGCGAGCGGACAACTTTGTTATATCCTTCGTAGCAAGCGCCAGCTTTGCGTAATTGTTTTAGCGTGGTGGTTAAAATAAATCGTTCTTGTTTTGCTGGGATGATTGCTTCGATTTGGCTAATCATTTTGAAACTCCGTTACGTTGCGTTGTTTGATTTGATGTAGTGAGTATAGATAAGTGTATAAAATTATGCAAGCACTGTCTTTGCATTTAGTTGTTATAATGATAAAAATTATCCGAGGTTGACAGAATGAACTTAATGATGACGATAAATAGCGCTGTGTCAGCAGCTCGCCAAGCGTTTGCTGGCGGCATGTCACTAGACAGTAAGCGGCCTGATGCATGGTGTACATATGGCTACCCTACGGAGATCAGTTTCGAGGAGTTCAAGACAGCATATGAGCGAACGGGGGCGGGGCATGGTGCGGTAGAGCGTATCTTAGGCAAATGCTGGGAGAAAGTGCCACGCATTAAACTTGATGACGGTAAGGATGATGAATCCACATGGGAAAAACAGGTAGGTGTATTTTTCCAAGAAAAGAAAACGAATGTATGGAATAAAATTATTGAGCTGGATCGCCGTGGTCTGGTAGGTTCTTACTCGGCTATCATTTATCAAGTAGCGGATAACAAGCGATGGGATCAACCGCTTGAAACCGCACAGCGTCTAGTAAAGCTTATCCCTTGCTGGGAAAATGAGATTAAGGCCAGCGCTTGGGATATGGATATAAGTTCAGAGCGTTACGGCGAGCCTACCATGTGGAGCTATACAGAAAATAGGCCATTCGCTCAGGATAAGCAGCCAGTAACACAGGTACAAATCCATTGGACACGCGTTCAAGAGATGCGGACTGTTCCACTATTAAAGGCTGGCTTCAATCACATTATTGATATGTGTAAAGTTTCTGGTGGTAGTGGCGAGTCATTCTTAAAGAATTCAGCACGCACGGTTTCTGTTGAGTTTGATAAGGATGTAGATCCGACAGTAAAGGGAGTAGATGGAGCAGAGCCAGTTAGCCTAAAGGACGCTCTAAATAAGCAGATCCAAGCGCTTAATACCAATCAAGATGCGGCCATTGTTCTGCACGGTGCAAAGGTAACGACACTACAAACGACCATTGCAGATCCTACTGGGCCTTGGGCTGTGCCTGCTAATGAATTTGCTGCGTCTGTTCAGTTGCCATTTACCGTTCTATTCGGTCAGCAGACAGGCCGACTAGCATCTGATCAAGATAAGACTGATACTGCAAACCGTTGTGGATCACGCCGTTTAAATGAATGCGAGCCTATGCTAACTGAGTTTATTCGTCGCATGCAGGCAGCAACCCTGCTACCGGCTGGCGAGTTCAAGATTGAATGGTCTGATTTACTTGAGCCAAGCGACAAAGATCGGCTAGAGAAGACCAAGATCATGGCCGATACAAACAAAGTGACGTTTGAATCAGGTGCAGAGCCGGTGTATACGCAAGAAGAAATGCGACTGATGGCGGATTATGATCCGATGGTGATAGAGAGGCCGGTAGTGGATGTTCCTACGGATACGCCGCCTAAAGATAAGCCAGTGATGTAAAAAAAGCCCCGTTATGGGGCTTTTTTGTTAATCTTCTAATCGATAGCCGTATGGATTTAACCTTAGATTAAGAATTCCAAGCAATTCATTTTTTCTATTTGCTAATGCCAATCCATCTGTATTTACTGCCATAACCTTTGCCGCACCTGCATATTGGCTGGTTTGTTCTTAAACTGCGCTTCCATAAATTCTTAGGCAATGGCTCTTTTACATTTCTATTGCTTGTTTTTGTGGTTATGTAGTACGTCATCACTTAGCCTCAACAAGAATTAAATCAGCATGGTCATGCTTGGTAAGCTTACTTAGCATCGTGCATGCTTCATGATGATTTAATGGCGAAGATGTCATCACGGTTACTTTTTTAGTTTTTACGTTAACGCAATGTATGTGGAATAATTTTTCATACATTTCTAACCCCGTTAAGTTGTTTGGTATGTCTGCATTATTAACTAACGTATAAAACTATGCAAGTGTTTTGTCGTATAATGTGCATATATTTTGGAGAAATCATGAAAAACCCAATCATTCCACGTAGTAAGACAGATCCAGTAGGTGCGAATCGCATCTTAACCAAGGCGTTAAAAGAGATCGATGCACGTTATAAAGGTGCAGAGACAGAAATCATAGCGGCGTTTAAAGCCGTGCCGGTGTATGCCATAAACGAGGCAGAAGTGGCCTATGGCCTATCTGCGATTGATCGTATGGCGCTGTCCGAAACAACGCAGCGCATTCTTGATAAGTGGCTAGTAGATGGTAAATCACCCGATGATTTTTTCTATGCAACTTTCAATGAGCAGGCAGTACAGACGTCAACGGCTATCGCATACACGAACATAGCCACCGTTAGCGCTACATACGCTGCTGCTGAGTCGCTTTCTAGGATTGTTAATAGCCAACCGTACCAAAACGCTATTGCGACAGCGCAATTCAAGAGTTATGAGCACTGGGTTGGTCTTGCCGCTCAGACTAAAGCGGATTTGATGCAGATCATTACTCAATCGGTTGCCGATGGAAATAACCCTAAGAGCGTGGTTACTGAGATTAGCGATAGGCTTGAGGTGAGTAGAAGCAAGGCAAGGCAATACGCACAGACCGATATCACGGACACTTTGCGACAGACGACTATAAACGAGGATACGAGGGTAGGGAAGGAATACGGCATTAAGACGGCGCTATTATGGACTTCTGCATTCTTAGCCACTACCCGACCTTGGCACGCTTCTAGGAGTGGGCATGTGTATAGCGCGGAGGAGGTGAAGGCGTTTTATGCTACAAGAGGTAACAAGTATAATTGCCACTGTGGGATAACTACTGTGTTACTAGATGAAAACGGTAAACCCATGTTGACGGATAACCTCAAGAAACGAATGGAAGAAGAGCGTAAACAGTGGGAGGATAATCATGGCGAGTAAATAAAATCCCACATGCAGTGGGCTTTTTATTAGTAGTGCGTCGTCTCTATCCCAGCCTCTAAATCGCCTTGCACTTTATCTGCAATACGATGCAATGCAGTAACTAATCTTTCGTCGGCCTCTGCATTTGCAGCGATTCTGATGATCGATATCTTTGCACATTGCCATGCTTGGTGGGCTTGGTGTGGCGAGATGCAAAGTAGCCAAGCCGTTCTGATTTGCCATTCATTCCTACCGCAGCTATATATTTTTTCTTCCGTCTATTTAAGCAAACACCAATAGGCCATTCGCCTCTGGAAGCATTACAGGTATTTAATAGCTTATTTATTCCTTGATGCACAAACAAGCACGTATCTGGCCCATAAACTTTATTACCACTTACCAACAAGTCCTTATCAAGCTCCTTCCCCATCCAATCTTGGGCTCCCATCCATGCTTTGAATGTCATAAAGCTATGCCAGACGGTATCGACGGTGCAACTTGCATATGTAGGCGATCTTATGTGCTTCTTGTTGTCGTAACAGCGCTGAATCATGTGCAGCCAGCGGGTATAAAATGGACACCATATCCATTTCCCATTAATGGTTGGATTCACATCGTAATCAGCATCATTGATACCAACACCATATAAAAGCTTTTTCATAATGTTTAACCCATAAAAAAGGGTTTCACCTGACGAGTCTACCGAAGGAGTTGGCAGAATCGGAACAGCACCGACCACCCGTCATGTGAAACCCTACTGTTTTTTAGTCCCTGCCAAGGGATAAACATATGTTATTATACATGCTTAACAAAGTCAATAACTTACTAATAATTAAGCTTTATTGATGTTGATGCTTACAAAGCAATCATAAATACTGCGATAATTACAAATACTTACACGAAAAAGCGACCACCCACACCACCTGTGTGTTACAAACATAGGTAGGTGAAACTTAAACAATCTGTAATTATCACCATTAATCAGGCTTATCTTTCAAATATCAAGGCTATTTGTTTACGTAAAATGTAATGATTACAAAATAACATACTTATTTGTCGTCATTCTTTCTAGTAACGTAAACAAAAATGATATTTACCGCTCATGTTCGTGTCGTGAAATGCTCTGAAAAAAGTGCTTGTGACGCTTAAGAACGACAATATAAAAACAGTCTACCGTCCTTAAGCGTCACAAAAAAAAATCAGTGTTTTTTGAGTTAGTAAGGATTCGAGCATAAGAGGCGGCGCTCTATCGTCGTTTGTGAGCGTTGAAAATAAATGTTGTATATTTTTGTACGATGATTTAAGATGCAGTCATCAACAAACAAGGAGCTGGAAAGATGGTAACGAGAGAAGCAGCACACAAAACACTACTGGCAAAGTTTGGATCTGTGGTTTCGGTAGATATGGAGAGGGGATTTACAAGAGCATGGCAGCAACAGAGCGATAATGTTAATGAGTTGCTGGATATGTTAGATGAGCTAGTCGATGCCGTAAAAACACATTGGAATGAAAAGACTGCTGAAATATAAAAAAGCGCTGAAGAGATGGTGAGTGAATACCGGAGCAATGTGTGATGAAATCCAAAACAGTAAACACAAACCTCAAGTCACACTATTTCATCCAAGACGGTTATGTCGTCCGGTCATGGCGTGGTCAAGTAAAATTTCTTCATAAGGAGGGTTGATCATGAGTCTACTAATCGCACTATTCGTATTTTTTCTTTACATGTTTCCAACAATTGCAGCAGCACGATGCGACAACAAAAACACTCAAGCCATTAGCGTGTTGAATATTTTGCTAGGATGGACGTTTATCGGATGGGTTGTTTGTTTGGTATGGGCAGTGAAGAAATAGCCACGCAATATTTTATAGATAGCGCCATGTGTAATAGCATGGCGCTTTTTTCATGGATGCTCTATAATTCCTAAAAACACTGGATGCACACCATGCCAAGAATGAATATTGTTAGCCAAGTAAACAGCAAGAAGATTACCCGTAGTGGTAATCGCATTACCTTGCGCGATGTAGTGCCGATTGTTGACGACATCGTCATGAATGGGATTCTCTATCCTGCGGCTAACGTCAAAGCCGCCACGCCTAGTCTTAATTCCGTTCCTATGCCTATGGGCCACCCGCAAGACAAGCAAGGGAATTACATCTCTGCTTTGTCTGGTGAATCCTTGCTGAATGACTATGCAGGTGCTATCGCAACCAATGCCCGTCACGATGGAACGAAGTCGCTGATTGACGTTGTTGTTAATGTGGATCAGGCAAAAGCCCACACTGATGGTGTCGAGCTTGTGAAGAGGCTAGAAGCGGCCATGAATGGGCAATCAATTGATCCTATCCATATCAGCACCGGCGTATTACTGACTAAAACACCGATGGAAGGCACAAGCAAAGGAAAGGCTCATAATGCCGTTGCTGGTAGCATGAGCTACGACCATGTTGCAATCTTGCTACATCAAGAAGGTGCAGGCACTCCATCCGAAGGGGTTGGAATGTACCTGAATGCAGCGGGGGAATCAGAACCAATTGAAACGGTTCAATTAATTGTAAACGAAGAGCAGCCACGCGGTATACTTAAATGGATCTCGTCATTGTTTGGCAATTCATCAGACGTTAGTTTTGATAAAATAACCTCTGCGCTTCAACAGGCTATCGGTGGTTACGAAGGCAATAAATGGGTGCAAGAAGTTTATGATAAATATTTCATTTATCGCGATAACGATAAACTTTATAGACAAGACTATGTAATTGATAGCGAGAATGCTGTACAATTGCTTGGAAGCGTGCTAGAAGTTAAGCGTGAAGTAGAATATAAAACCATAAACACGAAAAAGGTAGAACACATGAAAGCAAGCATTATTGCCGCCCTTAATGCGGCAGGTATCGAAACAGAGGGCAAAGATGAAGCTGCCTTACTGTCTGCCTATAACGCATTGGTGACTAAGCCAGTGTCAGATAAATTAACTGCTGCTAATAGCAAAATTGCTGAATTTGAGCAAGTAGCGAACGCTGCTAAAGATGCTGAATTGACAGCATTGGCTACGCCGTTGGCTGTTAATTCTGCTTTGACAGTAGAAGAGCTAAAAGCATTGGGCGCTGATCGTTTGAAAGAATTGTCTGCTAAAGCAGCGCCAATATTTGCTAACACCGGTGCTCCACAAACAACAAATACCGCGTTTGACGCGCTGTAATAAGGGGATAAGATATGGCTCGTTATAATCGCATTAATCTTGACGGTGAATCAGTTACACGCACAGCCTTAACGGGTGCTGCGTTAAAAGCTGGTAATCTGGTCAAGCTAAACGCATCAGGCGCATTTGTTGTGCATTCTACTGCTGGTAAAAAGCAAGACTTCGTTTATCTAATGAATGTGGACTATCTGCAAGGTAAAAAAGCAGACGACACAATCACATCGGGTGATACCGGCGTTGGTGAAATGTTTGTCACTAACCGTGAATGTGCAGCTTTGGTTGTTGCCGCTACCGTACTAAAGCTTGATAGCCCATTAACATCAGATGGCGTTGGCCAGTTAAAGCTTGCCGTTCTTGGTACTGATGAAGTGGTTGCGTATTCATGCGAAGCCTTAACCGTAGCCGCTGGTGGTGAATTAGTCCGCGTCCGCGCAGCTTAAAAGGGAAACATAAATGATTATTTTTGACGAAAAGAAATACAATCCTGAATCTGCTGATTTTGACGCTAATCACGCTAATCAGCGCAAGGCTTGGAAGTCTAAAGTTCAAGTGCATGCGATTAATGAAAGTCGCATTGTAAACATGTTCGGGAACGCCTTCAAAGACGGCGGCGAAGAAGAGCAGAATTTGCTAATGGCTGCTAATCAATTTGCTGGCCTAGCCACAAACGATGGTAAGCCCGCACTTGACTTCTGGCGTTCTACTGATCGTACTATTCGTGAAGTAATGGACAACGATCAAGGCCGTGATTTAGTTGGTGATTTGATGGGTATCTCTACCGCTCTTGATATCGGTGTAACGTCGAATGCTTATGGCATTGAAACAGATCTGAGCAAAGAAGTTATTCGTTCTATGGACTTCCAAACACCGGTTGGTAAAGATCATAACGAAATTGGTTACGATTCTGATCCTATCCCTACCTTTACCGCTGGCTACGGTGTGTCGTTCCGTAAAGCGCGTGGTGGGCTGCGTGTAGGTATTGATCTGGCCGCTTCATCTCTTCGCCTTAAATCCAAGTGGATGATCAGTAATATCGCTGATTACTTATTGACTGGTGATGCAACGATTAAAGTTGATGGCGCTACTGGTCAGGGCATTAAGAATCACCGCAACACCAAGAAAATCAACTTGGGCGCGTCTGGTTTTAATATTGACATTTCCGCAAACGCAACAACCAACGACAACATTTTCCAATTCTGGACTCGTGATTTTATCAAGCAGCTTGATGATAATTACTGCCAGAAAGTAGATGTGCTGTGGGTTTCTCCTGAAATTATGCGCCGTCTTAACCTCGCATATAGCGCATCAGGTGCGTTTAAAGAAGGCACGCTGAAAGACTACGTGATGAATTTTACGAACGGCCGTATTGGTGAAATTCGCCAGACGTTTAAACTGACTGGCAATGAATTCTTGTGCTACGTTCGCAGCAAAGAATATATTACCCCGTTGGTTGGTGCTCCAATGTCAACAGTTCCAGTTCCACGTGTAATGCCTTACGATAACTTTTCATTCCTTCTTTACGCCGCAGTAGGTTTACAAGTAAAAGCAGATACGAACGGCAGAGGCGGTGTATTTTACGCGGCTAACTTAGGATAATAACAGGCGGGGCTTCGGCCCTGCTTTTGGAGAATAAATAATGGCCCTATACAAAATCGTAAAATCGTGGTGCTATGATGCAGGCTATGAAGAAGGTAAGATTATCTCTTTGGACTCGCTTCATCCATCTTTAGAAGCACACGTTGTAAAAATCTCAGATACCGATGAAGTAGAAGTTGCGAATGTTGTATTGGAAGTGGCAACACCAGAAGAAACCCCCAAGCGTCGCGCTTAAATAGCGTAAAATCAGTATAAGCCCGTCCATCTTTGGGCGGGTTTTTTTATAGGGAAAAGATATGCCTATTAATACATTTGTACTCAACGCATCAGGCGGGACGATTTTACCTACTGCTGATGCTACGTTCTATACGCCGCTAGTAGATGGTAATTACACTTCACATCAAGTCTATGTTGAATTCTTTAGTGATGCGGCTGCAACCACGCCTGTTACACCTACGGCTGGAACTGTGACAATTGCCGCGTCCCCCACTGGTACTCACTACTTGGCCGCAACCAATCCAGTAGTTACCGCCAATACCGTGATTGTAACTGGATTGGCAACATACACCCCACCAAGTATCAGCGGTGATGTTTCCAAGATGCGCGCCATATTGGCAGGCATTACCGGCGCTCCTTATGCGCGTGTTACGCTATGGAGTAAATTCTAATGACAGACAAGTTGGACACCATCGCACAGCGCGGGTTTATTAAAAGGGAACAACATGCCTTATCCAGACAATGGGCAGCAAACATACGCACTAGACGCACAGAAACGTAGTGCCACAGCGTTAGCCATTCCAACAGTAACCACTACGTCATTTGTGTGGGATACAATCGTAAACGAGAACGGCGTACCGTCGTATAAACCAGCAACAGGCGTATTTACCTGCCCGTTTACCGGCGTTTACACTTTCGTTTTACGCTTCAATGTCACCGTAAGCATCTGGCACTAGGCAGTTATCGGCTGGCGCTGAAACGTGGAACGGCTCTGCATGGGTTAAATCAGAGTTTTCTGCTGTATTTGATGCCGTTCGTGATGGTGAAGCTAGGCAGGTTGTATTTTCGTCACCGGTAAACTTTGCGGCAGGCGTGCAGATTCGATTCCCGTTTTGGTGCGCGAGCAATGTCACCATTGCAAATGGTATTCCAGTGAATTCGACTGGGTTTACGGTACCGGCGTCTCGATTAATGATTACAGCAGTATCTTCACAATAAAAAGGGTAATTCAATGCCATATCCAAGTGAAGGTGGCGGGAGTTCTTTGGGTGCGGTAGCAACCAAAGCCGCGTCAACACCTGCTACTGCTGCTGATGTGGCGCTAGTAGTAACTATGAGCCCTAATAGTGTAGGAACTCCCACAGCTATCACGGACGGAGTTAATGCAGCTATTAAGATTGTCATGACAGGCTTGTTTCTAACTGGGCTGGATTCGACTAAACTTCCGGCAGGTGTTGGGATGGTTGCCGGCGCTATAAATCTTAACCCTGTCGGTTATATCGACCTATCCAATAACCCAATCTACGGGGCTGTTAATACAGCTTGTCGGATCAGAACGCTGGATGCAAGTAGCCAAGCAACAATATTTGGTTACTAGCAAATCGGTTGATTCATCATGCGCATTAAGTAATACAAAGGCCAGCTATATGCGGGCCTTTTTATTACCACCAATAAATTTTATCCCGCTCTTTTTGTAGCTGAATTCGCAGAGCAAAACGTTTAAGTCGTTCTTCTTCCTCCTTTATTTGTAGTATTTTTTCTTTTTGATAGTCTATATATAGATAAGCGACAACATATGCAATTAAAATCAAAGCAATTATTAGTGCAAGTATAAACACTAGGATAGTCCTGTTATTTTGTTGTTAATTGAGCCAGTTTGGCCAATCCCTTAGCAGTAACTAGCAATTGATCACATACGCGCTCGCCGCCGTCTGGTTTTATGATAACTACTGTCTTATGCACCAATAAACCCTGCTGAATCTTGTCTTGATATGCCAGCCAACTCTTACCACCTGCGCGCTTATAAATCCATTTTTCAGCACTAAGAAACTCAGTTAATCGTTTTGGTTGCAGCCCTAACTCCTTAGCGGCTGTCGTGATGTTTGTTTCTCCATCAGCTTTAGACAGGCGATCTAGCGCCTCTGCTTTTGGTGTAGCGATTAAAAGCATGGCCTGCTGTTGTTCGATCTGTTCAGCTTGATCGGCGGCTAGGCGTAGAGCTTCTGCCATTGTTTGCGGTAGCTTTGGTGCTTGTTGTGATTCGAGCTCATGCCAGCGCTTAATCACCAACATGCGAGCCTTGGCACTATAGCCGGTAAGTAGGCAATCTGTATGTTCACGGTCGAGATTGAAAAGCGGCAATTCTTTGTTTTGCTCGCTTAAATAGGAGCGCTTAAAATTCAGCTCTCCTCCATCTCCATGCAATTCAATCAACATCTTGCGAATGTCAGCAAGAACATTCTTATGTTCTTTACCAGTTAGTTCCGCAATTTCCAACGATGACATCGTTTTACTGCAATCATTAAGTTACTCATTATTTATTCTCCAATGATGAAAAACCAAGTTCAACAAGTCGTTTGACTGCGCCAGCAAAGGAGCGGCCTTCTTTTTCTTTAAATTCATTGATGCGATTCCATAATTCAAGTGGAAACATGATGCTATGTAACATTTTTTACCCCTTCGATTAAGATGATTAATAATGGTTAAATAAAAATGATTCGTCAATATTTATTTCAACCAAACAGCGGATCAAAATCCACCATCAAATCACGTCTTGCTTCTATCCTTAGTCTAGCGTTATCAATTACGGCTGTTTTCTGACTAGCCTTTAAATTCTCGCAGTGTTTGCATTGTGGGTATAGACCTTTTTTGTAATGCCTGAAATGAATAACCGGCTTTGACTCGTTACACTTTGAGCAGGTTTTAGTCTCCTGAAATATCTTTACCGACTCTTCTCGCTCAGTCTTGCTGGCATTTGTTTTTGTAGGTTTACTAGGTGTAGGAATACGCGGTGGATGCTTAGCGCGTGATGGCCTAACGTATGGTTGTGCCTCTCCATTCTTTGCTCTTGGCTTATGATCTGTAACCATTTCTAGTGTTTCTTTCCAGATTACAAAGTAATGTGATATCTCTCCTTTACAGTGCATGTATCTTTTTTTTCCTGAGTCACGATGAGATACGCCTTTAGCACCGCATATAGGACACGACATAGGCATTTTACGACGCTGCCCGGCAACTACTTCACCAGTCAAAACATTTGTCCTAACAGAGTCACTACAAATCACACATTTTGTGCAGCGAACGTTATTTTTGAAATAACTTATTTTCATCTCGCCGTTGCACTTGGCGCAAGGATTAAAAATCATTTTTGGGTGCATGATTGATGCTCATAAGAGTGTGTATGTACAAAACTATACTACAACAATAAAACTTGTGCAAGTAAATATTTAGGTATATCTTTAAGTAACAGCAACTCATAAGGCGGTGATCTAATCTTTAGCCATACAATAAATGGCATAAATAATAGGCAGGCCACTAACCCCACTATATGTGGGGTTTTTTATTGTGCTAGAATATGTTTTTACATGGAGATTACTATGGACTTTAAATTGCGTGATGAGCTGATGAATCTTGTTAATGATGACTCGGCTGCATTCGGTATTGCTGTTGTCTTTGTGACAAGCGAAGAGAAGTTTATCGTTTTCAAGCGCCAATTCGAGAAGGCCTTGCACATGCAAGGCCCAGAACGTGCAGCTAATGCGGTGCGGATATCTCAAGAACTGTGGGCGAGTTGTTACACTGTTAGTTAATAAAAAACCCCACTGCTTAGGTGGGGTTAGTTTTTTACCCTAACAATTCCTTGCTTCGCTCAATAGACTGAATAGCTTCATTCATATCCTGCACCGCGTCTTTCGACCCACGCTTACCAGCCATTAGGCATTTCTTGATAGCATGCTGCATAGCTGGGCATGTTACTTCAAAAGCTTTTAAAACATCGTAAACGTCGATTGTGATCCCTTTGCAGGGCTTGTTGTATTTATTAGAAACTGGCGGTTTAATCCATTCGCTACCCTGTGGTAATTTACCTGCCATTTCTTCTAACTCCTCGCTTAAATTGGTTGTTGTTACGTGGTTGATGTTTGTGTCAATTACTGGCCTAAATTCCAGAGTTTCGCGCCAGTTTGGGTTTGGGGTGCATTTTAAAGATGATATCCAATACCCTTTTCCATCTTCAAATGTCCCCAAAAACCACGGCCCGTCAATATGACATGATATCCAATACCCTTTTCCAACACCAACCCAGCCGTCGTGATTTTTAGGGATATTTGCATCTTCAAATGTCCCCCAAAACCACGGCCCGTCAATATGACCTACAAGAATTTTAGCATTTGCTGGCGCATCATCCCAGCTAGGCTTGTTTGATGCTGGTTTGTCATTGACTACGCGGTATTTGATAATTTTTTGGTATTTGATAATTTTTTCGTCTCTATAAGAGCCGCCCCACGCAAGTTTACGTGCCAAAGCACTACCTCTGGTGCTGCCGTCAGCAAGCTCAACCTCAACCATCACGTCACCTGCAACGGGGCATTTTCCGCCATCGTGATTAATCCAGTCATTATAAATAGGTTCTCTATTCATCATCCCTTCCTCCAAAAACATGCTTAATTTCTAGCCACCGATCAGTAGCTCCTTTGATAGTACCGAAGTCTAGTTGCGGCAAGATGCGCCCAAAACTTATTAATACTTTTTTTACTGCTTTGAATTCATCTGTCGATAAATCCATAAATTTCATATCACGATCATCTTTTCTTTCCATCGCTTTCATAAAAGCTTTGATACCAATGCATGACATATCATATAAAGCACGGCTTTGCTTATCTGCTGCGATGATCTGAGTGATAACAAGATTACGTGTTATCTGGCCGCATATCGCATCATCTGCTTTGTTTTCCTTAAGAAGATCAAGCCATATAAGGTTGCGTAGTGCAATATCTGTTACTTCTTCCGGTGTTAGCTTTGTTTTTGCTGCTAGGAGCATGAATGGGTTAATCATGGTTGCGAGTCTAGCCAAGGTGTTTCTGTATATTTATTCATTTCTCTTTCCTAGTAGTGGTTGGTTGATGTATTAAACTATACGTTATCAATTTATAGAGTGCAAGTACTAAAAATAAATCTTGTATAAATTTATACATCATACTAAGATGACGTATCAAAACGAAACGGAGTGGGGAAGATGAGCAAAATTACTATGCACAGATTTGGAAATATCCATGAAAATGCAAATGGATTGCTAGAGTTCAGCGGTTTGCCATGTAGACGGCAACGGAACAAATAAAAGTACATCAGAAGTGTTATTACAAGCAGTAATTGAAAGAATTCAATTAGAACTTGACGAAATAACTTCATGTGGAGATAGAAAATGAAAAAAATCTACATATACGATGTAAAATCAGGCAAACTCATGGGAACTTACCAAAGTGAAACAGTAAAAGTAGTAGATATGATTAATGTTTTAACAATCGAAGGAGTTGCACGATGCGTAATCGTTTAATCATCTCTCTACTACTTCTATCCGGTCTTGCTCAAGCTGATGAATGGACGGGAAAAGACAAGAAACAACACTTTGCTGGTAGCGCATTAATGGGCGTGGCTGCATCGGCAGCATTCAAAGACTCAGATCATCCAGTGTTATATCCTATGGCTGCTGTGTTAGCTGTCGGCCTTGCAAAAGAGATACGCGACGAAGTAGCAACGTCAGGAAGTGGATTCAGCTATAAAGGCCTTGCCGCTGATGCTTTGGGTGCTGCATTGGGTGTATCAGTAGGTAATGCCATGATCTATGCGACACGGAATACTATTAACTTTACAGGGAAGTGGTAATGAAATATTCAACAATAATGACGGTATGCACCATAGGAGTAATTCGGGTGTTTTGTCTCTCTTCTCTATGTGCTTGATGTGGTGGATTTGCCAACCATAACCAGTCCCATAGTCATCGTGTTTATGTCTTAACTAAACCCAGCCATAGCGCTGGGGTTTTTTCATGCTATAATATTTTAATTATTGGAGTTCACTGTGAGATATTTCGGCGGAAAGGCTAGAACTGCAAAATATATTACTGAGTTTTTACTAAATAACATCAGTAAAGATCGTTGCTTTGTCGACATGTTCTGCGGATCTTGTAACGTTGCAAGCAAAATTGCAGATAAACATGATTTAGTTATGGCAAATGATGTGCATCGTGAGCTTATTTGCATGTGGAAAGCTTTGCTAGGTGATAAGACATGGTAACGCTAGATCAAGTAAAACAGTTTTTAGATTCATCCTACGGGGTTTCTATCCCTGATTTTATCCTGCAAGCTGCTATTGATAGCGTTGCCAGTGTTCAGCCATGCCTTGATGGTGCTGGTTATACTGCTTCAACTATGTTATTTATCCAGCTTTACGCGGTTGCAATCATTGCTAGTGCTGCTGATCCGCGTAAGATCAAGTCTCAAGGTGCGCCTAATGGTGCTAGCCGGTCGTTTGAGTACGGCAAGAAAGGTGTGGATTCTATGCGTGTAAAATTGCGCGAACTGGATACAAGCGGTTGCACCACGTCTATCGTGGGTAATTCAGCGACAAATAATGCGTTTATGATGGTTTTAGATGGTGGGTGCGCTTGATGGATATTATTCAAGAGTTTGAAGGCTGCAAGCTTACCGCCTATTTATGCCCTGCGGGTGTATGGACTATTGGCTGGGGAAGTACGGGAGTAGGCGTTAGCAAGGGTGTTGTATGGACTCAAGAAGAAGCAGACGAACGCTATAAAAAAGATATGACAGTATTTAAGGCTGGCGTGCAAAAGCTTGTTACAGTTCCAGTCAATAAAAATCAGTTAGAAGCACTTACTAGCTTTGCATATAACCTAGGCATTGGCGCGCTAAAAGGCTCTACGCTGCTAAAGTTTCTGAATGCTGGTAATTATCAAGCAGCGGCTAATCAGTTTTTAAGATGGGACAAGGCCAATGGTAAAGTTTTGGCAGGTCTAACGCGTCGCCGTACTGCTGAGCGTAATCTATTTTTGAAGGGGGTGTAATATCTCTTCAGTCGCAAATTGGGCCAATACTGGCAAAGCAACTATCTGGCGCAACCTAGGCACAGACGACTGGACGCATGAGAAAACGTTCGCGCAGCCGGTTGTTATTGCTGTGAGCTATGCCGTAAAAAACGAACGCATGACAATGGCTAATGGGCAAGAATTCGTATCATCCATGAAATTATGGACAGAATATAGCCAAGCAAAACAGGGTGATTATGTCGCGGTTGGTGAGTTTATTTCTACCGCAAATCCTCTGCTAGTCGATGCGTCAGAAATTAAAGCAGTATTGCGAGACCAAGATGTATTTGAGAATGCTGCAGACGATTACACACTGGTGACGTGATGGCAGCTAAAATCACAAACAATCTAGATAGATTCATCAGCAAACAAGAAAAAAAAATGATAGGGACAATGCAGAAGATCCTTATTGTAGGCGGCAGTCATGCTAGTTTATTTACCCCAATAGATACCTCTACCTTGTTAAATTCTGCTTATAGAAAAGTAGATGTTACAGATAGTGTGATTAAGGGTACTTATGGATACACAGCAAGTTATGCAAAATATGTTCATGCCCCAAACATAAGCCAAAAGTTTAGACGCGCTACTGCTAAGAAAGAATTTCTTAGACTTGGCTTTGAAGAGGCTAAGCCACTTATTGATGCGATTGTAAAGAAGGCTCTTGCGGTATGACAACATCGAATACACCATCCGAAGACCTTAAGAATTATCTTGAATCTACCGGCTTATCCACTGGTTTCCGTGTGCAATTCGGCATGTATGAAGCTGACAAACCTACTGACAAATACCTAGTCATTCGTCCACAAAACGGTGGTAATGCAGAGGTAATTCGCTATCCGTATCACAGCATTATTCTAGTAGGTGAAGTAAATTCATCAAGATTTGCTTTACTTAGTAAAGCCAATGCTATAATAGAAGCTATGCGTTCAAACAATCATAGTTTTGGGCGTACATTTAACATGCAGTCGAGCGAGCCAGTATTTTTCCAGACGGATGACATGCGGCCCGTATTTGAACTGTCAATTGATATGCTTTACAGCTAAAAGGAATTAAATATGACAGCAATGGTAGGGCGCGATACGCAAATCGAATTCGCAATTGCCCCTGAAACAGCACTGGTTAATAGTTTGGTGTGGAAGTCTTTAGGAATGGCTCGTTCTAAGTCGCTATCCGACAAATGGGAAACAGTAGATACAACAGCAGATAAAAGTCCTGACTTTACAAAAACAAGTTTAGTGACTTTTAAATCTGTGTCGTTTTCTGCTGATGGGGTAACATATACAGAAGACGCATATAATCAGGATGAATTTTCTTCAAATGTTTGTACCGTTCCAGCGATTAAAGCAAACGCCGCTAAGGTTTGGCTGCGTATTTCTAATGCAAACAAAGTACGCACTGGCCCATTTATCGTTACTGAATGGTCTGAAGAAATGCCTTATGATGGCGCTTGCACATGGTCTATCAGTGCAGAATCTAATGGTCAAGTTACCGTACAATTACTACAGGAATAAATCATGGCCGCTATTACAGCTATTTCAGCAAGAAACTTAACTGATTTTATTGATGCACCAGAAACAACACTGACTGCATCGGATACAATCATTTTTAACAGCACGAAAGTGCAATTTTTGCTAGTAACCAACACAACGTCGGCCGCGTTATCACTAAAGATTGATGGTGATGCTGGTACTACCGTTAATGTCTCTGGTATTGGCACTATCGACGTGTCAGTCGGTAAAACCATCGTAGTGCCAGCAACAACGGGTAGCAAATTGATTACCCTATCTACTATTTCAGCATATCTACAAGGCGTAGTCACACTGACTGGAGCGGTAGGTGCTAAAGTTCGTCTGATCGAGCTGTAAAAATAAAACCCCTCTTTTTAAAGAGGGGTTTTTGTTAATTAATCAAAGAATTCCAAGTCGCAGACGCGCACTTAATCTGATATTTGCAGTCATCAATTGCATTATGTCGAATTCCTTGAAAAATTTCACCTCTAAAGTCATGGCCTGTTTTGTGCTTTGCAATATATTGCAATGTTCGATAGTCCATATCTTCATTGTATTTAATTGGGTCATCAAGCCCGCATGCTTTATATGCGCTTAACAGCCATACGTTATCGCAACGAATTCCATTTCCCCATAAAAATACTTTGCCTCTACAGTCGCGTCTAACTTTCTGTACATACTCGGTAAAAAGCTCAAGCGCATACCTTAGATCGTAAGTAATTTTTGATCCAAAAACAGCATGTAATAACAGGGTTAATCCTGTTTCCTAGTGTTTCAAGGTCTAGCATTATGAATGCTATCCTTCATTTTCTTTCTCCTAGTTAATAATGTACATTAGTATACATCATTAACTATCTACTGCCAATGCTATAATACAAAAAATATTCTAGGGGCGAGCATGGCAGCATTGACAGAGATTGGGCAAATAGGCGTAACAGATGCGGAAGGGAATGAATTCCTGTTTAATCCATCGTTCGCCAATATCGCTAAAATTGGCAATCCAAAAGAGATTGTACAATATTTCCACTGGCTACATAGCGAGCGCATGTGTTTGTTGGCTGCTATGCGCGTTATGAGGTCTTGCTTAGAGCACGATGTTTATAATGATAAATTAATTGGTTGGATTGATGGAGACAAGAATAGTAAAAATTTTGACAAGAGGATAGATGGCTCCATACCAGATGGTGTGCTTGTCATCCTTGCCCGGTCCTTGATGACTGATGGTATTGCGGGGCGGGCTAAGCCAACTGGTAAATCATCAGAAGGTAAATTTAGCGATTCATTCGACGCTAGCGAGTTTGTAGATGCGGCAATGGTTCACTTGGGCACTAGTGCGGCGGATGCTTGGAAATTGACTATGACGCAATTCCAGCGACAAATTGAGATGAAGTTCCCAGCGAAAAACAAAGTCGATATGACAGAAGATCAATATAAGAAAGCCAAAGCTGAGCTGATGGCGAAACGAGAAAAGGCGGGGCTATGAGCGAGAATGTTGGTGGGATTGAATATGATGTACGGTTCAACACTGGTGAATTAATAAATGGAAGAAGAAGCATTGATAGGGAAGTAAATGCCGCTGGAAAGTCGTTTGAAGGACTAACAAAACAAGCCAACGTACTAGCTACGGCTATTTCTGGCATCTTTGCCGCTGGTGCATTGGTTTCTCAGCTAAAGGCTGCTAGTGATGCCGCTCGTGTATTTGAAATAGGTCTATCTAATCTTTCCGCGCTGACAGGAGCTACCGGAAAGGATCTTGTCTTCTTTGGCGATGCGGCAAAAGAACTAGGACTGAAGTACGGGAAATCGGCCAGTGAAATTGTCGAGGCCATGAAACTTATCGGGTCTACAAAGCCGGAACTACTTGAGAATAAAGAGGCGCTAAAAGCTGTTACGGATCAGGTGCTAACGTTGGCGAAGGCCGCGACCATTGGTGCACCAGAAGCGGCGGCGGCACTGACTAGTGCGTTAAACCAATTTGGTGCAGGGGCAGAGTCCGCTGGTGAATTTATCAACATCATGGCTGCTGGTGCTCAGCAAGGCACGGCTGAAATTGTGCAGGTAAACGAGGCACTAAAGAATGCCGGTGCTACTGCTAACTCCGTTGGAATTTCATTTTCTGATGTAAATGCAGCAATTCAAGGCTTGGCGAAGGGAGCTATTGTAGGTGCAGAGGCGGGAACGGCGCTTAAGTCCGTTCTACTTAAGATGGAAAATGATGCCAACACTAAATTGAAACCGTCTGTTAATGGATTAAGCGGCGCAATTAATAATCTTGCAAAAGAAAACCTAAGCACTTCTGAACTAACAAAAAAGTTTGGTCTTGAAAGCGTCAATGCTGCACTGACACTTATCGCGCAAAAGGATGTGGTAGACAAACTGTCTACCTCTCTAATCGGTACATCGTCGGCATATGATCAGGCCAAAACAAATAGCGATAACTTCCAAGGATCGACGGATAAGCTAAAAGCTTCTTTTGATCAAATGCAAATCGCAATAGGTGAGAAGCTTAATCCTTCCCTTCGTGTATTTGCAGATGCTTTGACAGCAGCACTTACCGGAAAGGTTGAGGCTGGAAGCGCACTGGAAAAGGTGCTGCTAGGCATTGAATTTGCGGCTATGTCGCTTGGTGCGGTCGTGGCATCGCGCCTAATCGTGGCTATGACGGCATGGGGTGCATCAATGGTTGCTGCTGGTACATCCACTTTACTGGCTGTACCTGCGGTTAATAGTATGTCAGCGGCGCTTGGAATGCAGGCATCAGCAGCAACCGCATCAACCATTGCTACTAATGCGCTTACGGCGACAATTTTAGGGCTACGTACAGCAATGGCCTTTCTAGGTGGACCAGTAGGTATTATCGCTCTGGCAGCTGTTGCCATGTTTGAGTTTCAAAAGAACATCGACAAGAAAAAAGCTGATGAATATGCCGAATCAATCGGTCGGGTAGAAAAAGCATTCAGATCATTAAATGCTGCTGCACGGTCTGCGACACTTGCAGAAATTAATATGCAGATGGATGCTTTAATAGCTAAACAAAAGGCTCAAGATGCGATAGTAAAAACCAAGGCGGGGAAAGTTGGCGGAGTGTTAGGAACAAGTGCTGGTGAAATAACAGCAACTGCTGAAGCTGGCAAAACTGCTGCTCAGATAGAAGCGCTTGCAGGGCAAAAGGCTAATTTATTAAAAGTTAATCAAGAGCTAATAGATCAAGAAAAAAAATCGCTAGAGCCAGCGGCATCAAAGCCAAAACGTGTCATCAATAGCGGATCGGCTGATAGTGAAGATAATGCTAAGAAACTCGCAATGCAGCAAGAAAAAGGCTACCAAGAGTTGTTACGCCTTCGATCCGCTGCTGCTACTGGATTAGCCAAGATTGATGCGAAAGAACTTGACGAACTGGATAAAATAAATAATCTGAAATTCAAGAATACTGAGCAATATGAAGAAGCAAAGTTTCTTGTTGCTCAGAAGTATGCGCAAGATCGTGTCGCATTCCTTGAGTCTGAATCAGACAAAGAAGTTGCCATTCAGGAGAAAGCGCAGCAACAAATGCTGGATGATTCAAACAAAATAGCAGAGGTGACATCAAAGTTCAGAGGGATAGATCCTCTGGATGCAGTTAAGTTGGAATATGAAGGTAAATTAGCAATTGTTGAGGAATACGAAAACAGATATGCACAAATAGGCATTGATGTTACAGAAGCAGCAGCAGCTAGAAAAGCAGAAATAGAATTACAGTATCAGCAACAAAAAGAAGATGCTGCTTATGCGGCATTTGCTTCGCAAAGTGACATGAATAATTTTTTGATTGACTCGGTAAATGCGCTTGGTGAAACGTCAAAAACAGCATTGTCAGGGTTATTGACGGGGACAATGACGGCACAACAGGCCATGAGTGATTTAGCAAATACAATTCTAAATGAGGCGGTAGGGGCGCTTGTTGATATTGGAGTAAGAACAGTAAAGAATATGATACTGGATCAGGCGGCAACGCAAGCTATGCAAGCAACAAAACTGGCAGCAATTGCCACAACTACTACCGCGCAAGTTACCGCAACCGGCACGATGGCAGCAGCATCAACGGCTGCGGCAGGCACGGTAACGGCGGCGGCTGCCCCTGCTGCTGGGTTAATGTCTATTGCTACACTTGGTAAGGCTGCGTTGATTGGCGGATCGGCATTGATCGGTACAATGGCACTAGCAAAATCATTTGGAGGCGGTCGTAGGTACGGCGGCGCGGTTAATTCAGATAGTATGTATAGAGTAAACGAGTCTGGTGCTCCTGAGATGTTTACTGCAAACAATGGCGCTCAGTACATGATGCCTACGTCAAACGGTAACGTAACACCCGCCAATCAGGTCGGTGGCGGTGGTGGCGTTACAATCAACATTAGCAACTATACCGGCGCAGATATCCAGACAACAACCTCACCAGATGGTAAAATGATTGAAATAGCGGTACGTCAAGCAGTTCAGGCCGTTGGTGATGGGCTTAGGTCAAATACTGGCCCAGCATGGGATGGCTTAAAAGCCGGTTCAAACGCACAGAGTAAACTATGACAATTATTGCTTATCCAGTTGGTTTGCCGACGTTCTTATTTGCTGGTAAATCACGTACCCAGCCCGCGCAATTTACAGAATCAAACCCTAGACGCGGGCCTTCATACACTCAAAAAATAGGCTCAGATATGCCTGTTTTTTGGGATGTTACCTTTCGATTTAATGAGGATGATGCGCAGCGTTTTAAGTTATGGGTGCAGCTATCACAATATCTTGATGATGGCCTAAATGAATTCATTCTACCCATCAAGACAGAATTTGGCCTTGTAGATCACACATGCCGATTTTTATCTACTGGCTTCTTGGATGCAAAGCAAGATAGCCAAACATCATTCACATATAACGCTAGTATCATGGCGCGTAAATTGGTTGTACCACAAGAATATCTAGATAACGGCGATTACATTGTGACATTGCCAGATTGGAAAACGTATGCAAGCCTACTTGATGTAACAGTCAATCAAGAATGGCCGACTGTTGAATATGTGGATATTGTTAAAGATGGTGTGCTGCATGAAAAAGCCGTCTTTACTCGTGCAAGCGGTGGTACTACTGAAATTACACAAGGGGTATTTACACAAGCCGGTGTTAATGAGCCGCGCTATAGATGGTCGTATGGATATAAAGAGCTACTGATTGAAGAGCCCAGAACCAACCTTGTATTCCCTTCTGCTGTTGGTGTTACGCAGACTAGGACGGTAACAGCTACCGCGCATACATTGTCATTCTATGGTACGGGTACAGTCTCATTATCTGGATCAAGTGTAGGATCTTTAGTTGGCACTGGCGAAAATAACATTGTGTCGCTAACATTCACGCCTAGCGCTGGCAGTTTGACATTAACAGTCACAGGGTCGGTTACTGAATGGAATTTAGAAGCTGGGGCGTTTTATACATCTAGGATTGTAACTACATTGGCAGCGGTTACTAGGAGTGCGGATATTGCGAAAATAAAACATTCAGATTTCTTATTAAACGTAGACAATGGATCATTTTATTGTGTTTTTTCTGTAGTAGATACTCCTAGTCCAAAGACTATTTTAGGAGCTGGAGGATCACTAAGCATGTGGTATTTATTTGGAAGTGAACAAGCAAGATACACTGATGATTTTGGAGCTACCAAAACAATAGAGACATCAAACAGCGCATTTTTAGACAAAAAAAATAGTTCATGCATATCATATGATATAAATGGTATTTTGATGGGTCTAAATGGTGGATCAGTAGCTAAAGGAAGTAAGTTATTTCTATTCTATGATGATTCTATTTCAATAGGTTCGATGAATTATAAACCTAAACGAATAGAACTAAATAGCGGCATATCAACCCTACGTTACTACACAAGAAAACTATCTGAGTCTGAAATTCAGGCGCTTACATCATGAACAAGAAAGAGTTCTGGACAACAAAGATAAATAGACCTGAATATTTCACGGTGGATTTCTATCACCCTGATTTTGGATATTACCGTTTAGTAGACCATCAATTTAACACGGTAAATTTGGGTGGTAACGATTACACCCCTTGCAGCATGAAGATTAACCCGCCCGATATCAGTAAAGATCCGGTTATCTCGTTCTCTGTGTCATTCTCTCGTTATGTTGTAGGGCGGGAGTTAAAGCAGGCATTAAATAAAGTTTCTACTGCTGGCAAGTTTATTCCCATCAAGGCCACTTATACTCATTGGATAGGATCATCTATTGATGATATTGCTTTCAGTATTGATCTTTGGGTTTCTGATAAAGGCGGAATTGTGTTCAGCAAAGAGTCAGTAACCATTAAGGCATCAGACGACAATCCGATGCGGCTTGATATCTCCTCTATTTTTACAATCGAGGACTTTACAGGGCTTGAATTGACATGACACAAGATGAATTTATTCAAAAATCTATTGGCATTCCTTGGGTTAAACATGCGCACTCATTCGAGTCTATGGATTGTTACGGCCTTGTCATGCTGTATTACAAGCACGTCATGGGTATTGATCTAGGATTGATGCCTATTCGTGACATAAGCGAAGGTGGATTTGAGGAAGAATCACCAAATTGGCATGAGGCTCTACCCGCGCAGGCGGGCCTTGCATTCATGAGCTTTAAAGGTGGCGTACCAAGCCATTGCGGGATTGTGATTGATGAATGGCATGTAATCCACTCAGGCGGTAACGATCAAGGCTACGGATCTGTAAAAATAGATAAAATCGCATCATTAGAGCGCTTATTCGGGAAAATGAAATTCTATGCTTACAATCTATAAAGATCCTCAATCGGCAATGGTCGGCGATGTTTACGCTCTAGATTACGCGCTTACCATTCAAGAAAACATCGCGCTACACATAGAAAGTGGCGCGGATTATACGCTATGGCTGAACGGCAGGATTATTGATAATCCTGCTGAGTGCGAAGAGATAGATAGATTGGCCTCTGTCTTTGATGTGGTTAGATTAGCCCGTCGCCAAGAAGGTATTTTAGTTTATGCTGCAATCGCTATTGTTGCTGCCATTGTTGTTGTTGCACTAACCCCAAAGCCTGACATTCCAAATAATGTTGGTCAAGGAAAAGATTCTCCTAATAATAAATTTACCGGCGCTACAAACCAGTATCGTCTTTATCAGGCTATGCCAGACATTTACGGACGTGTTGTTAGCTATCCAGACTTGATTCAACAGTCATTTTATGAATACATCAACAATGTAAAGTTTATTACCGAATGGATGTTTGTCAGTCGTGGTACTGGTGATGTTGCAGTTGTTCGATCTGCGTCTACGCCATTTACTGATATTACTAATGCGACGTACTCTATTTTTAAGCCAACGTGGAGCGCAGGACAGTATCCAGAAGACGGAACAACCACGGTTACAAATATTCGTGAATCATTTTCTACGCCTGATGTAAATGGGCAGAAGTTACCGCCATTATCTACCGCTGAGACACTGACTGGTATCGGTAGCTGCACATTTTCTGTCAATAATTTAACAATGGTATTTTCTAGTGGAGACTATACGAGTTTAGATCAAGTATTAGGCGTTACTGGAGGAGTGCGTCTAGTATTTACTTACAATTACACGTCAGGCAGCTCGACATTATCAGATACATTTAATGCTAATTGCACTTTATCATCAAACACAGTATCTGGCGGGATAACCACAGTTGTTTTTAGCGGAGTTATTCCATCACATAAACCAATTGACACTACGCTATCTATTTCTATGCGTAGAAATAATGGAAATAAAGTGCCAACTACCACCTTTACCTTGCCTATCTCTGTGTCGGTGCTGCAATACAATTTTGCAATGCTTAGGGGGTTAAAGTGGAATGACGATGCGGCTGCTACGGTTGCATTCAATATTGATTATTGGGCGGTAGACACAAATAATGCAGAAATAGCCGGTAGTCGCGGGCAGTATCAAGGATCATTCTCGGGCAACACATTAGATCAGCAATTTAGGACGATTTATATTAACCCTTCCTTTGGTCTTGCTCGCTATAAAACAAACATGACAAGAACTAATTTTTCAGGATCATCAAACGATTACGACAAGCTACAGATTGAATCTATTAATGGCGTGCGTGATTACGCAAGTAAAGTTTTCCCATCATCTACGATCATTCGCGTAACCACGCAGGCCACTGAATCAGCGACTAGCGGTACAGAGCGCAAGTTCAATTGTGAATTTACGCGCTGGGTTCGTGATTTTAATACGATTGAATGTGGTGCTAGCAGAAACTTATTTAGATCCATTTTGCACCAGCACACCGCCATTGCTAAGCGTGATATTTCACAGCTAGACACAGCCACAATGCAGCGTATTAATGCATCATTACCAAGCAATACGACGCTGTTGAATTTTGATTTTACATTTGATGATAAGGACGTATCTTATGGTGAGCGTATCGCAACAATGGCAAATGCTGGCCGTTGTTCTGTGTTCCGTGATGGATCTAGATGGTCATTTGTACGTGATGAATTACGAGGCAATTATCCAGTGATGCAGCTTGATTATCGTAATTTATCTGCTAGTGGCGAGTCTAATATCACTATGGATCGGGTAATGCCAAACTCATTTGATGGTATTGAACTTGAATATGTTGATGTTGCATTAAACAAAAAAGCATTAATTAAACTACGCATAAAAAGCGATGGATCAATAGTTGAAGGATTAGCTGGCAATCCATCAAAGATTAAGCTGGCAGGGTGCAGGGACAAAGTACAGGCCATGAATCGCGCGTATTTAGAGGCTGGGCATTTAATCTATTCGCGTGATGGAGTAAGTGACGAAGCTCTATCCGATGCAAATATGCTGGGGCGTGGCGACCTTGTCCGCTGGATTGATCCTAGTGATTTTTATGGCGATGATGGCTTGCAGGCAGGAGAAATTATTTCAATTGTGGGTAACTTAGTGGAAACCAGTGAAGAATGCTTATTTAAAGGGCAGCAAGCGGGCCGCACGGCTTTTACCGGTGTGGATGGTAGTAGCTCTGCATTTGTTAGGTGTGTGCCTCGTAATGACGGCGTAAATGGTTTTATTGTAGATTCCGTTCCTAGCGCTGTATACTTAAAGTCAGGCGATCAAGGTTTAAGTAGTCGATACGTATTCGGTGTTGGATTGACAGAACAAGAGATTGCAGAGGCAGGACTTTATACCGTAATTAATAAAACACCTAAGCAAGATGGTATAATTGGCCTACAGCTTAGAAAGTACGACAAACGCGCTTACGCGCACGATTAAGGAAAGACAACAATGCCTTTGAATGATCCTATTGGCTCAAGCGCCGCTGACGTTTTAGTGCGTAATGCCAGCGACTTAGACACTATAATCAATTCTGATTATTCTTCAATAATTAACAGAGTTGGAAGCAATGTAATTACAGAAAAAGGCCGTCAAGATATTTTTCAGGCACACTTAGCAGCTAGTAATTTCGAAGTACCCGTGCAGTTTGCTGCTGGGCTTACTATGCTTCGGCTATCACAGACAGTCCTATATCTTGGAAAATATTACTCCGCTGCGCGGGTTAATTTTACGACTACATCGACATTTGTTCCTTCTGATTGGGTGTTTCATAGTGGCGCAGATGAGTCATATGTAAAAGGTTTGTTTTATGTTGCTAATGTGCCTGCTTTACGTGCTTTAGTGCCGTTGTTTAATGGGCAATTAGTTCAAGTATCTAGCTATACAACAGCAGGCGACGGAGGAATTTTTACTGCTAGATGGAACTCTTCAGGAGTTACCTCTGACAATGGAATAACCACATTTAAAGCAGCTTCTTTGTCTGTAGGACTATGGGAGTCCGAAGTAATTACTGAAACAGTGAACGCAGAGAGATTGGGAATTTCACCAACAAACACAGCAGCCGCTAATTCTGCAAGGCTTGATATTGCAATCCCAGTTTGCTTAGAGAACGACGTAAGAACAATTCATTTTTCTAAGCTATGTAATTTTGATTCTTCAGTAGAATCAAGACAAAGATCAGAAATTACATTCTCAGGCGTTCAACCAATTGGTTTGTATAGAAAATTGGTTCAAAACGACGGATTACCACAATTTATTCCGCAAAATGATATTTTCCCTCAGGATCATTTATGGAAAGCGCGCAATATTCAAAACCCTACCGTAGTTTTAATGGGTGATTCAATCAGCACAAGTGGCCCAGATGGGTTTACAACTAATTCCGACATGTGGTCGGTACTTTGCTCTGAGATGCTTAGAAAGAATCCAAGCAAAACATTCAAATTTTTGAACAGAGCAATTGGCGGTCAGACATGGCTAAACGCAAATACTAAACCAACTTCCTTTCCCTATACTTGGTATTACAATACGGCGCTAGATTGGCTTGATATAGTAAAAAATGATTCTCCGGATATTATTTTTTTAGCGTTTGGTATGAATGATGCTAATGGGTTTAATGCTGGTGCAGTAAATGCAGTTGTAAATAAGATTGGTAGCTGGCCTAAAGTTCCAAACATTATTTTTATTACCAATCCTGTGCCTGCACTATCAACATCGTATAACGATGGATTTGGTTTTGTCGCTCCAGTTTTTCAAGAGGGGCGCGACCAAGCAGCTGGATATGTTCGTGGGTACGCTAAAATGCACGGATACGGCGTGATTGACATTAATCGCGCTCATGTTGCAATGCGTGATGGGTATGACAATACAAAAAGCCCTTTGTATGCAGGAAATCTAATTACTGCTAGCAAGTTTGCAGGTACAAATCCAGTTATAGATTGGGGCATTCTGGCAACAATAAATCGCACAAATTGGCCCGTTGGACAAGTACTATCATGCAAAACAGGGGTTGACGCTGAGGACAATGTTTTTGTTGTCAACGAGGCAGGCTACTTCAAGATACTAGGATTCAGCGACGATGGGGCAACTGTTAGCATTACAACAACAGTTGCATTGCCAACTGGCAACTTTGAGTTTGGGATAGGCGTTGTTGATAATACTGTACTACTTGTAGTTGATAGGATGACAGTTGCAGTACTTAGAATTGTTAGACAAGGTGGCAGGTATTTGCCTATCTTGGGCTGGCAAAACGATTTGTCGAATGGCCCTTTTACATCTTTTTACTTCTCTGAGGGTTATCCTGCAGAGGGAAGATATAAAAAATCACTAACCGACGAAAATGTGTTTGGTAAGCCGGATAACACCTCGGCGCGGCGTGGCCCTTATGGTGGGAATGGTATAAATCATTATTCCTCAATGGGTGTAGAGCTATTGGTAAGACCTTCGTTCGAGGTTGCAGATTTAACTATTGAGACAAAATCAAAACTAGTTTTGACTCCAATCTCAATTACAGCGCCAGTAACTACTTCTACGCTTGTGGGCGCTAGAACGGACGGGAATATTGTTTATTTAGCTGGTCTGGTTCAGCCTACTGCCAATCCTCAAACTATTTGCACACTACCAGTTGAATTGCGACCTTCTATCGATCAGCGCAAAGTTTGTGTGTCACTAACCGCACCTTACTCGGTATTGGTAAAGATATTTACAACAGGTGTTATTCAATTAGAGGCTGGGTGGACTTCTAATCAACTTGATTTAAGTTCTATTTCATATAAACTTTAAAAAAAAACCCTCTTTACGAGGGGTTTTTTTATTCCATACCAAGCTGGTCATTCATTTCTTCTGCATAGTCTTCAATCTGCTTGATTAGTGCGTCTTGAAATTCTTTACAGTCTACAAGGTGGGCGATATCGGTTGTGCTGTCGTGGAGATAGATGGCCGCCACGTCGTACTCTGCACAATCAGAGCCATTTTTAGGCGTATAGTCTCCATATACATGGAATTTTACGTATTTGTAGGTTATTTTATCCATTTACTTCTCCTAGTATGTAACATTAAAATATTTACTACCCTTTGGCCTTCTTACTACAACTTCAGGCAACCTAACCAATTCATGCTGCCTATCGACTATTTCATCAATCGAACACGTCATTAAATGTTGTGCTTGGCACTTCTTCAAAAAGTATAAAATACGATTTTCAGACAAAAACTGCGCCACCGGTAGGACGCTTGTCCCTTCGTCCATAGTCCAATCAATACGAAGTGTAAACCGGCCTTGCTTCTCATGTTTGCGTAGACGCATTGCCACTACAGGAAGCTCGCGCGGTGTTGTGGTATCAATGGCAGCTTTACGCTCTAGCTTGTCGTTAGGATCGATTAATTCAGCGCCACAATCTTTGCAGTGTCGCGCTGATAGGCTGTTGATTGATTCACACGCATCGCACGTTTTAGACAAGAATCTATATTCGCACCGCGTACCGTCATTCACTACACCGTGGCAACGCTGAGCCATGAGCGAATTCTCTGCGTTACACTCTGGACACAATTGTACATCACCTTGCTTATCTTTGCGCTCTTTTAAATCGAGCAGGCCAGAAATTACTAGATCATCAGATAAAGCAAAGCGCTCTAGATTTTCACCAAAATCTAAAACAAGACAATCCATTTTTCCTATATAAAAATCAGATAGTCTATTAGTTTGACCATATGACTTTACCCAACTAGGCGCGTACAAACGACAACCACGGCCTAGCATCTGTATTACTAGACCTACTGACTCAGAAGCACGTAACAGAGCCACGCAATCGATAATGGGGATATCTGTACCAGTAGTCAGTGTTCCGAAGTTGATGATGTATCTATGCTTTCCATCGCGTGCTTCTTGTAGCAATCTGGCCCGTTCTTTCTTGCTTGTCTTGCCAGTAATCAGGATTGAAGAATCTGATTCTGGTAAATACGACAGGATCTCTTCTGCGTGTTTAATCGATGATGCAAATATAATGCAGCATTTGCGCTTTTGTAGATCCATAATGCCCACCAGATCATCTACAATCTGGCGCGTAAGGCGTTCATTATCTAGCGTGAGTGCATCCACTTCTGATTGCTTGAACTTACCTTTAGAATCGGTTTTTAGTGCCAGTAAACTGTATGTTGAATCTGATACGCCAATACTATAAGGAACAGTCCAACCTTGTGAAGATAGCTGCTCACTGGTAATTGAATAACAAACGCTTTTAAAGGTAGATCCAGCAGAAACAAGTTTTGTTTTGAATCGAACAGGTGTAGCGGTAAGACCTAGAATGCGAATGTTTTTATTGATTGATCTAAAGTGAGTTAGCAGTTTTTGGCTTGATGATTCAAGATTTTCCGATATCATCTGGCATTCATCCGCAATAATCAGCGCGTATTCTTCGCCAAAGTCATCAAGATTATTGAGCACGCTCATGGGCGTGGCAAATACCGCGTGATTTTCTACACATTTATGCCCTAGCGATGCGCTGTAAATCGACGGCTTCTCTCCAATTTCACGGAACTTGTCTGCATTCTGAGCTGCAAGATCACCATTTGGCACAAGAATAAGAGTGCGCTTGTTGGCCTGCTTAACGGTTTGTGCAAGCATGGCAACAATGATGCTTTTACCAGCTGCGGTGCTTGCGTGAACAATAGATGGTTCTTTATTGGTTCTGATATGCTTTATTGCAGCATCGTAAGCATCTTGTTGATATGGGCGAGGAATTAACATTTAGTCACTCGAATAGTTTTGCGCTGGCCGTTCCGCCTTTGCCGTTTCTGATGGTTGATCCGTCTAGCTTGGTATATGAAACAGCCCTATCATCCATATGCATTTCTTCTACTTCCCACATAAATATTGACGTAATTACTTCAGGGTAAAAGCTATGCGATTGGCAAACTGCTTGTCCTGATCCAATGTCACACCCATTATTGTATGACGTGCAATTGTGGCAATGTGGCTTGATGGATAAAGGAGCGGGGCAGCAATCACAATTAGGCATTGTTTCCGATTCAATAATGGAGCGTTTAGCATTGAATTCACTTTCATTAAATTCAATGGTAACAATCTTTACTTCTTCTGTAACTGCATTGCATCCATAGTAAAGCCCATTATTAACGCCAGCCATACCGCACATGTAATTTAATAACTTGCTTTGGTTTGGTTCTGGTTTATTGAAATACAAATCAAACAAGCATACGTATTCAATACCATCTTTTGATTGATTGCCATTTGGTAACTTATCGAAACCAATCATGCGTAAATTGTTTTCAAAGTGCTGTATTTCTAGCATTTTACGAAAATTAGCGCGTATTTCCTGAGCGGTAAAAGCATTAGGTGATTTAAATTTATTAACACGTAACCATAATTCACGATCGCATACGTTTAAATTTAATTCATATTCTGGGTCGTCTTGCATTTCTACCCAAATGCTGTCTAGTTTGTTTTTCATTGGACACCAAAGGAGATGGGCGGCGATGTTTTGCCGCCTTGGTTAGACTAGATCAAAACGGGACATCGCTATCATCTTCTGCTAAATCTGGCTCAGCCAATGCCGGTTCTGGCTGCTCAACATCATCTTTCTGCACTTCTTCTTTCTTCGGTGCGGAGCCCGCTGGCGTTGCCTTCTTAAAGTTATTAGCCAAGTAGAAAGGGCCTTTCTGCTCGCCACCTGCTTCTGGCTTAGGCATAAATGGGTACATATCAATGATGACTGGCTTATTGCATAAACGAGCCAGATCAATAGCCTTAATATCTTCAGGATTGCATTGTGGCAAGGCAACACCTACCGCATTAAACAGGCCAACCATCAAATTAATCGCCTTATCTTGCTTGGCAATCGCCTTTTGTTTGTCATCTTCTTTTAACTTGGCATAATCAGCAGGCAAATAAAGATTGATATTTGTAAAGAAAGTGCGCTTCTTGAATTCACCTTCTGTAATAGTGAATTGCAGACTGATCTTTTTACCATAATTACCGTCTTTAATTTCTGTTTTGCTGATTAAACCTTTACGATCACCCTTTGGAATTGTGGCGAAGTCATTTGTTTCATTTACACCAGTTGCAGCTTGACCGTTTGATGTTTTCCAGAAATTTGACATTATTTATTACCTTTTGAAAAGAATTTAATTGAGTTTAAAAGTGGGTTTGTGCCGTGTGGTACTAGGAAACGGCTATCTAATTCATAACGATTTTTAGCAGTTGCATATCCTACGTTACCGGCGTTTTCTGTTACTAGGTAGCGATCGCCAGTTTGGATTAGCTTTCCGTACTTGGTAATTACGCCTTTCTTGTCTGTTTTATTACCGTCTACAAATTCCTCTTGCGTCAGGAATAAAACAGCGTCTACGAGGTTTACGTACACCGGTAAACATGCTGGCGGTAAATCCAAGTTATAAATGCAATATTCATCAGAAGCGGGGCCTTGTTTGAACTTCTGTACGCCAATGTGAGACAAGAAAATAACAGCAATTCCGCATTTCTTCGCAAGATACTCGCAAGCATTACGCACATCATTATGCCAATCACGCAAAGCTAACAATCCCTTACCATATCCGCCGTGTGCTTCAATGATGTTTGTCGCGCCTTCTGAGTCGCACAATTCGCGCTCAAAAAGAATATGAAGGGCTGACACGGTATCGATTACAAGCGTCTTAAAGCCGTGATTCTTATCGGTTGCCAGCCATCGCAGCTGGGCCATGATTTCATCCTTTGTGCTTACTGGTGCGTCTGGCTTAGATTTTGGCAACTCAGGTAAAAGCATAGGCTTGTCTGCATCTTCCCAAGAATCAAACACAGATTCACCACTTTCAGCTTGGATAAACACGGCATTAGGAAACATTGCCGCTAATGATGACTTACCCACACCCGCAGCACCTACAAGTGTAATCATCGGTGCGCGGGGTACTGGCTTAATTGGCGCATAACTCATTTTCAGGCTCCACAACTTTTAGGTAAGGATTGAGTGCTTTAATCCTCACGATTGATGAAAACATCGATTTCTGCTCTAGCGTTCCTGTGTTCATTAGTTCGGCCAGTTCATAATCACTTACTTCGTGCACTTCTTGCAGATGAATCGGAAGGTATTTGTGCTCTTCTCGAACCTTCTTAAATTTTGGAACATCAATTGTATACTCATTTCTAGTGTGTATGAATAATTTTGTACCATCCTCTAGCGTATACCACTTTTGCCCGATGTAATCATGGCCCATACGTCTTATTAACTCATTCACTAAATCGCGCTCTTTTGCTCGTAGTTCGGTTAGCTCAGTGCGTAGATCGGCGAGTTGTTTGATTGTCTCCTGCATTTGTAATCCGTTGTTTGTTTCGATGACTACATCTTAATCGACTAAAAATTTATTTGCAACATTTATTTGCAAGTATTTTAAGATTCGAGGCGAATAATCTCTGCAAGCATCGCGTCACGGTACTTCTGATCGAATAATTTAGTCAGTTTTTCTTTGCGCTGATCATAGTTAAAATCAAGATCACATAGAACGCGTGACGTTGCTTGTAGATCAAGTACAGCCTTTATTTCGATAGCAGACAAGTAATCCCGCAACATGGCGTTAGGGTCTAGGCCGTGTGATTCCTTAAACTTCTTCGCGGTCTCGCCCAGCACAATCTTATTGATCATGTTGAACTCGTTCGAGAAGTTATATGTAGCAGGCTTTGTCCCGCGTCTTGTATATCTATCTTCAATGGCCTTCTTTAGATCATGACATTCTAGGCGGGCAGTTTGGCGGTCGCGTAGGCGGGTTTGTTCTTCATTGCTGGCGGAATGCATGGCATCGTAGGCGCGGATAACATGGATAAGAAAGTCAGCACTTACCCACATAGCGTAGGCGTAAACCAGCTCTTTACATGCAAATGTTCCTCCGTACCTTCCTGCCTTCGTCTCGATAATTTTAATTGCGGGATTTTCATGAATTAAAATATCTATCGCTTCTTGGGTGACTTGGAGTTTCATCCACTCAGAAGGACTGATATTTTTTGTTACCCCGTTAGATATCGCTACCTTCTCAAGATCATTCAGAGAATACATTGCGTCTTTCTGAGTTACGTTTACGTTGCATACTTGCATGGTTTTTCCTTAATTAGGATGTGATGCTGTTAATGTGATTTCATACTAACACAAATAAAATAATTTTGTAATTTAATTTTACCTGTGTTATGATTGTTACAACTAAATCTTGTAACTAAAAGGAAAAACAAATGAGCGAGCAAACCATGCTAGAAAAACTATTTGAGCACTTCGGCGGGCCTAACAAGATGGCAGGTGTACTAGATATCAGCTCTCAGAATTTGCAACACTGGATTCGTAACGGCGAGCCACCGGCAGCGATGGCTATCAAAATTGAGCGTCTTACTTATGGCAAGTTCAAGGCTGTTGATTTGGTGAAGCCAAAATGAGCGCTCCTGTAATTGAACTAGACGACTACCAACAATCAGTTTTTGATCGCATCCTATGCCTAGTAAATGCAGGGCAGCGCCACGTAGTCGCATTACGTGGTGAAGGCGGCACGGGTAAAAGCCAGATCATTAAGAGGCTACTAACTCACTTTGGCGATAACGCTATCGCTGCTTGCCCTACAAACGACGCTAAGAACATTCTTATTGACGGCCTAGGCGATGATTGCCCTGCTATGGTGGTAACGTGCCATAAGCTATTAAACAAGCGACCACAGACGGTTAATGGGGTGGAGCAGCTAGACTCAAGCGGTAATATCATTTTTTCTGAGTCAATCCCAGTTAAAGACAGCGTACAGTTAATCATCGTCGATGAAAGCTCAATGCTATCTGAGCAAATGGCGCTAGATTTGATTGATAAGGCTAAGCATTGCGTGTTGTTGTTTGCTGGCGATCATCATCAATTAAAGCCGGTCAATGCAGAGGCGTTCTTTCAAGAGCTAAACGCGGAAACATACACCCTCACTAAAAACTGGCGCGCACATACCGCACCAGATCTTATGTCTTTCCTAGGACGTGTGCGCGGTATTCAAAATGATGAAATTGTGGATTTCGAGGCGGTAGAATCGACCGTAGACGCTATTTCTGATGCGGTGATTAAGTACGGACCAGAGATCATGGTAATGGCGCATACGCACGCTATTTGCTCGCAAGTGAATAACGCAGTACGGACAAAGAAAGGATTTACAGACCTGTTCGCGGCGGGTGACGAAATTATTATTGATTTAGCATTAAAGACGGTAGACGGGTTGTCGTTGGATGCAGGGACTAAGATCAAGATCCAATCAGCGACGAAAGAGCATGGTCGGATTAATGGCGTTAGTTTTGATCTATGGAACATAACACCCGTCTCTCAGTCGTGTGGTGATGACTTCACGGTCATCGACCAGCGCGGGCTTGATGAAATGGAAATAAAATCAGTAGGTAACGCTATAAAACAGGCCCGGGATGCGTATTTTAAGGGTAATAAACGTTCACCTATCGCGCTTGAGTTCCCATCTATCGTTCCACCGAATGCAAACAGAATGCCGGTCGTTTATGCTTATTGCCGAACAGTACACCGCGCACAGGGTGCTGGTGCTAACATTGCGATGTTTGTATGCAATGAGGCGAGTTTCTATAAGCCAGATGATTACAATCTGTTTTACACAGCGATATCACGGGCTAGGAAACGGGCCATTGTTGTACAGCTAGGGGAAAAACACGGCAAGAAAATAACAGGTCAATTATTGAAAGTATAAAAAAAGCCCGTAACCGTTGCAGCGGTGCGGGCTTCTTACTTAGGGTCTAGCATGAAATTTACAAAACTTACTTCACAGTCTCGCCTGTCTAAGCAATTCATTCTAGATGAAGACGGTAAATTACTCAAACAGTCCGCTGCTGAGATGACGGATGGTTTCGCTGAGATAGTCGATATCCATTGGGAAGCGCTGGGCGATTACTTTGACAATCTAAACTACAAAAATGCGGTGACGTTTGGCCTGCCAATCATATCAGACGGCGATGATTGGGCGCAGGTTGCAACAGCGCGAGTAGCAAAAGATAATCCCGTTCTGATTGCGCGTACCCGTGAATACTTTCAATGGGGCGATCGTGACGGGATCATGGTTTTAGATATTGACCACATGCAAGGGTTTGATACGCCTGAATCATTGCATGAGGTTTTGTGTCAGTGCTACCCACCATTGAGGCGCGCTCCTATGCTATGGCGTCCGTCGTCGTCGAGCGGTGTAATGGGGAAAGGGATCTCAGGACAGCACTTTTTTGTGTGGTTGAATGATGCTCAGCAGATTGCAGAGTGTGGCAAGGCATTAAATGCGGCTTTGTGGGCACATAAACACGGTGCTATTGCTATCAGCGAGTCTGGCGCTATGTTGGTAAGGTCGCTGGTAGATACTGCCGTATGGCAACCAGAGCGGATGATGTTTGTTGCTCCTCCCTTGCTTGGCGATGGCGTTACACGGACAAAGTATCATTTTAAATATTTCGGCCCGCTTGGCGAGGGCTTGAAACTATCCGCGATTGACCTATTTTTTGACGCGGATCTACTTAGAAGGCAGATTGATGCTGCCAAGTCTATAGCCAAACCAGATCAAGAAATAGTCATCGAACGCAAGATAACCGCGCTTGTCAATGACGAAAAAATTACTTATGAATCAGCCAGTAATCACATCAGAAACCT
>Ga0315286_10000187_pt1 | contig 46900 bp, 51 predicted proteins | sample YL17G10_0_MG_FD_205038 | JGI IMG/M metagenome (GOLD analysis project Ga0315286, IMG submission 205038) | Sediment microbial communities from Yellowstone Lake, YNP, Wyoming, USA - YL17G10_0 | ecosystem: Environmental > Aquatic > Freshwater > Lake > Sediment | place: USA: Wyoming | collected...
GAAGCGGCTGATGTAGCAAGGCACTTAATTTATGAAAAAGCTAGAGTAGATAATATTATCAGAGAAAGAGAATTAGAAAGATTTAGAAAGATATAGAGGTGCAAAAAGTTAGGTTAAATATTTCTGTTTATAAAAATCCGCTTTAATCGGCGGATTTTTTTGTGCAAAATTTCATTCCTCCCCATAGTTCTCTCCCGCAAGAGAAGAATAGGTATGTTTTTCCCATTGCTTTTACGGATAATTTCTGATAAAGTAATAATACTTATGATTGATAAATTAAGAGAAAAATTAGGCGAGGGAGTTTTGGAGAATGAACCGCTCGCCAGTCATTGTACTTTTAAAATCGGCGGGCCGGCCAGATATTTTTTTGTTGCCAAAAGCGCGGAGGAAGTGAAGCGCGCCGTGGAGGCGGCAAATGAATTGGGATTAAATTTTTTTGTCGTGAGCGGCGGGAGTAATATTTTATTTAGTGATACAGGATTCGACGGTTTGATAATAAAAATACAAAATACTAAATACAAAATACAGGATACAAAAATAGTAACGGACGCCGGGGTGAAACTTGCCGATATAGTGGCAGTCGCGGCAGAGCGGGGCTTATCCGGTCTTGAATGGGCAGCCGGGATTCCCGGAACTGTCGGCGGAGCGGTGCGGGGAAATGCCGGAGCGTACGGGCACGCAATAGGGGAATCGGTTGAAGAAGTTCAAAAGTTGGAAGTTGGAAGTTGGAAGTTGGAAGTGAGAAGTTACAATAAAGAGGAGTGCAGGTTTGGTTACAGAGAAAGTGTTTTCAAAAAAGAAGGCGGAATTATTTTGAAAGTGGTTTTTAAATTGGCGCCGGGCGATAAGAAAAAAATAAAAGAAGAGATGGATAAAATTTTAAAAGCCCGCGGAGAAAAAATCCCGGAAGAGCCGTCCGCCGGATCGTTTTTCAAAAATATTGAGATAAACGACGAGGTAATAAAATCTTTCCAGTCGCACCTTAAAGAAGATATCCCGGCCGACTTTATTGCTAAGGGGAAAATTCCCTCGGCCTGGTTGATTGAGAAGTGCGAGTTAAAGGACAGAAAAATCGGCGGAGCGAAAATTTCGGAGAAGCACGCTAATTTTATCGTGAATACGGGCGGCGCCACGGCGGATAATGTTATAGCTCTGGCAAGCTTGGTTAAAATGGCGGTAAGAGATAAGACCGGCATTCAGCTTCAGGAAGAGGTTGAATACGTCGGTTTTGATTGGAGTAACGGGTAACAAGTAACGGGTAACGAGTAATTTGAATAATTTCTTCGTTCTGCTATAATAACTTAATAAAAATTTGCATATTTGGATTTGATTTGTAATTTGTAGATTTATGAAAATCTCTTTGAAGTGGACAAATTTAGAGCCGATAGAAAGCCTTGATGTTTTTGTCGAGGAAAAAATCGGCGGGCTGGCGAAGTTTTTGGAAAAATACGACGCGACCGGCGTGGCCGAGGCATGGGTAGAAATTGGCCGGACAAGCCAACACCACAAAACCGGAGGGATGGTTTATCGCGCCGAGACGGACATCCGTTTGCCGGGAAAAGTTTTGCGGGCCGAGGCGGCTCATAAAGATCTGCGGCAAGCGATCGTTACGGTAAAGAAAGAATTGGAGCGGCAGATTAAAACTTATAAAGAAGCGAGATTGGCTAAGGTGGACAGGGGAGCGAGACTCATGAAAAGATTGAACAACGTGGCGAAAGACGCGCTGCGGCCCGAAGAATTGGAAAAAGGCAGGCGCGAAAGGGATGAAGGAATATAATTTATAATTTCGAATTTTTAATTACTAATTTCTAAAGAAATGGTTCCGACGAAAGTTTTTTTTACCAAGGGTGTCGGCAGACACAAAGAAATGCTCCAGTCATTTGAGGCGGCGCTTCGCGACGCCGGAATAGAAAAGTTCAATATTGTCTGTGTTTCCAGCATTTTTCCGCCAGGATGCAAAATGATAAATAAAACGCAGGGTTTGGCGGAATTGAAGGCCGGGGAAATAGTTTTTTGCGTTATGGCGAGAAACGCGACCAATGAACCGAACCGGCTTGTAGCTTCTTCAATTGGCTTGGCTTTGCCGTCCGATCCGACCCATTACGGTTATCTTTCGGAACATCATCCTTTCGGTGAGACGGACCAAAGGGCCGGCGAATACGCCGAAGATTTGGCCGCCTCCATGCTCGCCTCGACTTTGGGGGTGGAATTTGATTCAAATCAGGCTTGGGATGAACGCGAACAGATTTATAAAGTCAGCGGGAAGATAATTAAAACGACAAACATAACTCAATCTGCTATTGCGGATAAAAACGGCCTTTGGACAACGGTAATTTCCGCAGCCGTGTTTGTCCCATAATAAAATAACATGTCTTTTCTCGAAAAGATCTTTGGTGACCCCAATAAAAAAATAATAGAAAAGATAGAGCCGACGATAAGGCTCATTAACGACCTCGAACCAAAATTCGAGTCGTTTTCTATTGAAGAATTGAAAGAGCAGACCACGAAATTCAGAGACAGACTCGGTAGGGGGGAAAATTTGGATAATCTTTTGCCCGAAGCGTTTGCCTCCGTCCGAGAAGCATCAAAGAGAATTCTTGGCCAGCGCCATTTTGATGTCCAGCTTATCGGCGGGGTAATTTTGCACCGCGGCCAGATTGCCGAGATGAAAACCGGTGAAGGAAAAACTTTGACCGCGACCTTGCCAGTATATTTGAATGCTCTTTCCGGGAAAGGAGTACATATTGTTACGGTAAACGATTACTTGGCAAAAAGAGACGCGGTTTGGATGGGAAGAATTTATCACGCACTCGGCCTCTCGGTCGGCTGCATTCAGCATGAAGCGGCTTTTGTTTACGATCCGGAATATAAAAATGAAGCCGTACCGGAAGAGGCGTCGGAACAGGTCGCGAGCTTCAAAGTTGTCCAGGAATTTTTGCGTCCGGTGCCGAGAAACGAGGCGTATGCCGCGGATATTCTTTACGGGACTAACAACGAGTTCGGTTTCGACTATCTGCGCGACAACATGGTTACCAATCTCGCCAACATGGTTCAGCGGGAGCTTCATTATGCAATTGTCGACGAGGTTGATAGTATCTTAATTGACGAAGCGCGGACTCCTTTGATTATTTCCGCGCCGGCCGAGGAATCGGGAGATCTTTACGCCAAATTCGCGGATCTTGTCCGGCGGCTCAAAGAAAACGAGGATTACAATATTGACGAGAAAATGCGGGCGGCGACTTTGACCGAAGCCGGCATCGCCAAAATGGAAAAATATCTCGGAGTGGAAAATATTTATACTTCCGGAGGAATTGCCATGGTCCACCATATTGAGCAGGCCCTGCGCGCCGAAACTTTGTTCAAACGGGATCGTGATTATGTTGTCCGCGAGGGCGAGGTTATCATCGTAGACGAATTTACCGGGCGCCTCATGATGGGCCGGCGCTACAGCGAAGGGCTGCACCAGGCGATTGAAGCCAAGGAAGGTGTCCGGGTCCGCGAAGAATCGAAAACTTTGGCAACCGTTACCTTCCAAAATCTTTTCCGCCTTTACAAAAAATTATCCGGCATGACCGGTACCGCCTTGACCGAAGCGGAAGAATTTTCAAAAATTTACAATCTGGAAGTTATTTCCATTCCGACCAATAAGCCAATGGTTCGGGCCGATTCAGCCGACCGGATTTATAAAAGTGAAGAAGGAAAGTTTATGGCCGTCGCCAAAGAAATAAAAGAACGGCACGAAAAAGGCCAGCCGGTTTTGGTTGGTACGATTTCCATCGAGAAAAATGAAATTTTAGGCCAAATCCTTGAGCGCGAAGGTATCCCGCACCAGTTGTTGAACGCAAAGCATCATGAAAAAGAAGCGGAAATAATTGCCCAGGCTGGGCGTCTCGGGGCGGTAACGGTCGCGACAAACATGGCGGGCCGCGGCGTTGATATTATTTTGGGAGGAAATCCGCCTTCCAAAGAGGAAGCGGAAAAAGTTAAGGCCCTGGGCGGCCTCCACATTATCGGCACCGAACGGCACGAATCGCGCCGGATAGACAATCAGTTGCGCGGCCGGGCCGGTCGTCAAGGAGATCCGGGCTCTTCCCAGTTTTATCTTTCGCTAGAGGACGACCTGATGAGAATTTTTGCCGGGGACCGGCTTAAGGGCTTGATGAACCGTCTCAATATGCCGGAAGATATGCCGATTGAGAACCGGATGGTTTCTAAATCGATTGAATCCGCCCAGCGCCGGGTTGAAGGACAAAATTTTGATATCAGAAAACATTTGCTTGACTACGACGATGTTTTGAATAAGCACCGCGAAGTTATTTATAAAAAACGCCGCGATATTTTAGCCGCGGAAAACAGCAAGGAAAAAATTCTGGAAATGATTGAAAGTGAAATTGAACAGGTAGTTTTATTCCATACCGCCTCGGAACAGGAAGGGGATTGGGATTTGGAAGAAATTTACGAAGTGGTTGGAACAATTTTCCCGGTGGCAAAAGAAGTTCGGATAAAAATGGACGACATCCGCCGCTGGGCCGGAGACAAGGCGCACGACGCGGCCGTCCGGACGCGGATTATCGAATATTTGATGGAACTCGCCCGTAAAGCCTACGAGACGCTTGAAAAAAATATTGCCGAACAGGCGACAAAACTCAGTCAGGACGGAGGAAAAATGATGAGGCAAATCGAACGAGGCCTCACCATCCGGGCGATTGACACGCTTTGGGTTGACCATTTGAGCGCGGTTGATTATTTACGGACAGGTATTGGTCTCCGCAGTTACGGCCAGCGCGATCCGTTGGTTGAATACAAGCGGGAAACCTACCGGATGTTCCAGGAATTATTGCATTATATTAACAAAGAAGTTGTTTACAGTATTTATAAAGTCGGCTTATCCGCCGAACCGGCGCCATCCATGATGGAACGCCGCGGAGTAAGACTTTCCGCGCCGGCCAAAGATGCCGACAGCCGGAACCAAGTTGCCGACATCAAGGCAAAACCCCGCACTTCGGAAGGCGAAAAAATTGGCCGCAATGATCCGTGTCCTTGTGGGTCTGGGCAGAAATATAAGCGCTGTTGCGGCGCATGAAATTCCGTCGCTCGCCCCAGATAAAACTTCGTTTTTCCTGTTGACTCGCTAGGAATTATAAAAAGTGCTGCGGGAAATAAAAAAGGGCCGCTAGAGTTGTGCTTGTCCCGGGACTCGCGTATCGCGACGCGGTAGGAATTAGTTTGCACAACCCCAGCGGCAGCCCGTGAGCCTTGTCCTCCCGGGAACGCGGTCCCCTGACGGTGGGACGAGGAAGGTTGGGCCAGACACTTCCAAGGCCATATCTATGGTATCAAAAATAGATAAATACAACAAGCGTTGCGGGAAATAAAAATATATGCCAGAAAAATTTAAGAGCCCAGAAATAGAAAACCCAGAAAGAACCTTATCTCTGGAAGAAATTGAACAGTTGGGCGGGGGTATGAAGGAATACACGGAAGGGTTGCGGGTAAGAATTGAAGAGATAAGGGCGGAATTAGCAGATCTATCGATTGATCCAGAACATGCAGAAAATCTTCGCAGCGAAATGGCTGAATTGGAAGAGCAGATTGAGGGACTCGGTGATTTTGTATCTGATATTGAGCAAGGAAATTACGAAGAGATTGTCGTGAAACCGGGATGTTAAATATGAAAAAAATTAAATAAACCTCCCTCTCCCCTTGAGGGAGAGGGTTGGGAGAGGGGTGCATGCTAACCGCATTAGCAAAAGAGCTTAGAAAAAATTCGACTGACGCGGAAAAATTATTGTGGCATTATTTGCGCGCCAAACAGACGGCGGGATTAAAATTTAGAAGACAGCAGCCGATTGAAAATTTTATTGTAGACTTCGTTTGTTTTGATAAAAAACTTATCGTTGAGCTTGATGGTAGCCAGCACAGTGAAAAAGAAAATAAAGAAGAAGATACAAAAAGAGATAAGTGGTTCGTTGGGCGCGGCTACATAGTTCTTCGCTTCTGGAATGATGAGGTTCTAAGAAATATCGACGGTGTGTGGCAGGAGATTTATGGTTGTTGCCACCCTCCCCTCACCCCTCCCGTCGAGGGAGGGGGAAAATTGGTTGATAAATTATGAAGAAAATTTTAACCCTTTCATTGGCCTGCCGGGAGAATGAGATTTTACTCGGCATGAAAAAGCGCGGTTTTGGGGCCGGGAGATGGAATGGTTTTGGCGGGAAGGTGGAGGCAGGAGAGAGTATCGAGGCGGCGGCAAAACGGGAAATGCTTGAAGAAGCTGGCATAGAAGCGTTGAATTTGAAAAAGTTGGGGGTTATAGATTTTTCTTGGCGGGGAAGAGACGAAAAATTAGAGGTCCATGTTTTTAAAACTGAAAAAATCAGAGGCGAGCCGAAAGAGAGCGATGAAATGAGGCCGAAGTGGTTTAAAATCAATGAAATACCTTTCAGTAAAATGTGGTCCGACGACAAATATTGGCTGCCATTGTTTTTGAATGATAAAAAGTTTGAAGCGGCGTTTTTGTTTGATAATCAGGACCAGGTTGTTGATTATAAAGTATCAGAAAAAGATATAGATTAAGGACTCTTTACACAATCAATCCTTTGCGCTAAACTGCTAAAATATCCACAAGGAGGATAATTTTTTTATTGCCGAGGATAGCGAGAGGAAAAGCGCTGGCGCTTTTCCCGAGCGACACAGGCAACACAGTGTGTATTTATGAACAAAATCAAAAGATTCTTCGCGGACGCGGGGAAAAAGATCTTCAGGGCGCCGAGAGCCAAAATTTGGTGGCTCGTTGTTTTAATTCTTGTTGTCACGGTCCTTTCGGGACTTTTGGACTACCCGGGTTATTACAATAAGGGAGTCGACTGGCTCAAAAAAACTACTGGCATCGGTTTGCCGCAGTTTTATAAATTACCGTTCCATCTCGGCCTTGATCTGCAGGGCGGAACCCATTTGGTCTACGAGGCCGATACTTCGGCTATTCCGAGCAAGGACCAGGATAGCGCGCTTGAGGGCGTGCGTGACGTAATTGAGAGAAGAGTCAATGCTTTCGGCGTGGCCGAGCCGGTCGTCCAGACAACTTCCGCCGGCGGAAGCCAGAGAGTTATTGTTGAGCTCGCCGGAGTCAAGGATGTTTCACAAGCTATTAAAATGATTGGTGAAACGCCGCTTTTGGAATTCAAGGAAGAGGGGACGACTGAAACGCGCGAATTGACCGCCCAGGAAAAACAGGACATGGATAAATACAACGCCGAGGCCAAAGGGAAGGCCAACGAGGCGCTAAAAAAGGCCAAAGCCAAGGACGCCGATTTTGCCGCTTTGGCCAAGGAATACTCAACGGATGCGGCAACTAAAGATGTCGGCGGCGATTTGGGATTTGTAACCAAGAGCGGTCCTTACGGCGCGCTTTATGACGAAGCGGCTAAACTTAAAGTTGGCCAGATAAGTAATTTGATTGAAACCGATGCCGACATCAATATTATTAAGTTGGCCGGTGCGCAGGATTCAAAAGAAGTAAAAGCCAATCATCTTCTGATCTGCTGGGACGGGGCGCAGGGCTGTACGGGTAAACTTTCCAAGGAAGACGCCAAGAAAAAAATTGATGAGCTAAAGGCGCAAGCGACCAAAGAAAATTTTATTGATTTGGTTAAGGCCAATTCCACCGAGCCCGGAGCCTCCGAGTCGGGAGGAGATTTGGGATGGTTTGGCAAAGGAATGATGGTTAAGCCGTTTGAGGACACTACTTTCACCATGAAGACAGGAGAAATTTCCGGCGTGATTGAAACCCAGTTCGGATATCACTTAATCTATAAAACCGACGAACGGGCGGTAAAGGAATACCGCGTTTCAAGAATTTTATTTGATAAAAAAACCAAAGAGGAAATTTTGCCGAAGCCGGACGAATGGAAATATACCGGACTGACCGGGAAACAGCTGGTGCGCGCCCAGGTGCAATTTGATCCGAATACCAACGCTCCGGAAGTCGGTTTGGAATTTAACGACGAGGGAAAAAAATTATTCGGCGAAATAACCGAGCGGAATGTGGGGAAAAACGTGGCTATCTTTCTGGACAGCCAGCCGATTTCAATACCTCGGGTTCAGGAGCCGATTAAAGAAGGCAAGGCCGTTATTAATGGCAGTTTCACCGTTCCTGAAGCGAAACTTTTGGCGCAAAGATTGAACGCCGGCGCTCTGCCCGTTCCGATTAATTTAATAAGCCAGGAAACAATCGGCGCGGCCCTGGGGCAAGAATCGGTGGCAAAAAGTTTGATTGCCGGGTTGATCGGATTTTTGGCGGTTGCCATTTTCATGATTTTGTATTACCGTCTGCCGGGTCTGCTTTCGGCGATTGCCTTGGTTTTTTACGCCGCGATTGTTCTTGCTATTTTCAAGTTGATTCCGGTCACTCTGACCCTGGCCGGTATTGCAGGTTTCGTCCTTTCAGTCGGTATGGCGGTTGATGCCAACGTCCTGATTTTTGAAAGAATGAAAGAAGAATTAAAATGGGGCAAACCGCTCGGTTCGGCGATTGACGAAGGATTCAAGCGCGCTTGGCCGTCGATCCGCGACGGAAATTTTACCACCCTGATCTCCTGTCTCGTTCTCTTTTGGTTTTCGACAAGTATGATCAAGGGTTTTGCCCTGACGCTTTCGGTCGGCGTAATTTTGAGCATGTTGTCGGCCCTTACGGTTACGCGAAACTTGCTGAAATTAATCGCGCCGTGGTTCCACGGTACCTGGCTTTTCGGAGTTAAAAGAAAAAGTAATTAATTTGCATTATACATATGATCAACATTATTGGTTACAGAAAATTGTGGTTGGGTATTACGGCAACGCTCGTTATTTTGAGCGCCGTGGCGGTTGGCCTTTGGGGATTAAAATTCGGGATTGATTTTACCGGCGGATCGCTCATGGAATTGACTTTCCAAAACAACCGTCCGGCTATTTCCGAGCTGGCTTCCGATCTGGCAACTTTTGGCGCGGAAAATGCCAGCCTTCAGCCGGTAGGCGACAAAGGCGCGATTGCGAGATTTACGACAATTGACGAGCCGAAGCATCAGGAAATTTTAGGAAAGCTCAAAGAAAAATTCAGCGACGTTGAGGAAAGCCGCTTTGAGTCAATCGGTCCGACCATCGGCAAGGAGCTCCGGACAAAAGCCATTTATTCGATAGCCGTCGTGTTAATCTGCATTATTGTTTATATCGCCTGGGCTTTCAGAAAAGTTTCAAAACCGATCGCTTCCTGGAAATACGGCGCGATTGCCGTTCTCGCCCTGATTCATGATATCGGCGTGCCGATCGGAGTTTTTGCCGTGCTCGGACATTTCGCCGGCATTGAAGTAAACAGCGCTTTTGTCGCGGCGATTCTGACCATCTTGGGTTACTCGGTTAATGATACCATCGTTGTTTTCGACCGCGTCAGAGAGAATTTACTGCATTCGGGCGGCGATTATGAAAATTTTGACAAGATCGTGAATGAAAGCGTTAACCAAACTTTCGCCCGTTCAATCAATACCACTCTCACAACTCTCTTGGCTCTTGTCGCCGTCTTTTTTTGGGGAGGGGAGTCGGTTAAATATTTTGCCTTAGCTTTGATTATCGGTATTGGTCTTGGCGCCTATTCCTCAATTTTTATTGCCAGTCCGCTCTTGGTTACCTGGGAAAAGATAAACATGCGCAAAAGATAATTGGTAAAAAGTATTATAAAAGCGCCCCGGAATTTTCCGGGGCGCTTTTTGTGAAATAAAAAAAAGAGGCCCTGTCGAAAGACAAAAGCCTCGGGTTGGCGGGAAGGTTTATCAGTTCAGGGGGATATTCTCCTCCTTCCTGAATTCGGCGATCCATCGCTGGATTGTTTCCGCGGAGAGACTTTCTTCCGTAGGATCCTTCTTCGCGAGAAAGGAGCGGAGTCTTTTTTTCATCTCCGGTCCGAGCGTTGCGACGAACTGGCTGATTGCCTCCAGGGCCGGCATGGAATTGACGACGTGGAGAATTTCCTTGAAGAAATTTTGCAGTTCATTGGCAAGCTGAATTTGCCGACCGATGGCGGTTTCGTCAAAATCAGCCGCCCCGTAGAGGTAATCCAGAAAAGACTTGAGGGTGTCGGTGTAGCACCCCAAGTGATATTCGCACTTGCCGTAGTGGGCCGCTTGGCTCCGCATCTCTGCCGGGAGATTTCCCTCGTAGCAGAGCGTGGTCATCTCCAAGAGACAGCTTGCCGCTTCGGGGACGCCGATGTCCTTGGGTTCAAGAAAAAGGCCGGTCTTCGAAAAGGGGAAGGCCTCACACCTCCCCTTGAACCAGATGTAGAGGCTCCTGAGCGCTTGCCAGACGTCAAAGCCGTCGATTTCCCTCGCACCCTTCACGAAATCTTCCGGCTTCGGCATTTTCGTGAAGCTCGCATTGACCAGTGTATAGGCGGCAATGTAGAGTAGAGCGGGGAATTCAGATCCGTGCCTCCTCCAACTCCCTGTCATTTTTACCCTCCTCCAAAATATAATGAATTATTTTTTTTATTTTGTCAAGGTTTGGGAAGGGCTGTGGATAACTTTTCTTGACGCCTCTCGCGTGCCATGTTATCGTATACCCATACCCCCAGGGGGAGGGTCTTGGGAAATGGATAATGTCTAATTACTAATGATTAATAAAATTTATGAAACCCACCGCGAAAAAAGAATGTTTGAAGAGAATGAATTATCTCAAAGGCCATCTTGACGGCATTAAGAAAATGCTCGAGAAAGATTCTTATTGCATAGATATTATCAAACAGAACAAGGCGGTGATTAACGCCTTGCATAAAGTCAATGAATTGATCCTGGCCAGCCATTTTGACACTTGCGTCGTTGGCGCCGCCTTGAGCAAGAACAAAAAAAAGCAGCGGTCGATGGTGAACGAGCTTATTGGTATTTATAAAACAAGTAACAATTTTTAACCATAATGAGAAATATTATTTTAAAAATTTCCGGGATGCACTGCCAGAGCTGCAAAACGCTTCTGGAAGCCGGTATTGGAGGTTTGCAGGGCGTGGCAGATATACGTGTTGATTATCCGAGCGGCAAAGCAGAGGTGGGGATAGATGAAAATAAAATTGGAGCGAAAAAAATTATTTCAGAAATTGAAAAATTGGGTTATCGGGCGGAAAAATTAGAGGCAAATACGGATATGGCCGGAGAGAGCAGTCGGGCGCCGGCGGATGAAAGCGGTTTTGAAATCAGGATAATAAAATATATTTTGATCGGTCTGGGCGTTGTTCTGCTCGCGGGTGTTTACTTTTTATTGCAAAAAACCGGCGCGCTGCAGATTTTTTCCCGCCTTCAAGATAAAAATTTAGGATATGGCTTGTTGTTTTTGATTGGGGTTCTCTCCAGCTTCCATTGTGTCGGCATGTGCGGGGGATTGGTGGTGACTTATACTGCCGGCCAGGGGTTGGGCGAGGGCGGCCAAAAAAAATTATTGCCGCATCTTTATTATAATTTGGGAAGAGTTTTGTCTTATACTTTAATCGGGGCGATTTTGGGCGGAATCGGTTCGTTTTTCGGCATCAATCCGGTTTTTTCCGGAGTTTTGACTTTGTTTGCCGCGGCTTTCATGCTGGCAATGGGCGCTTCTCTCGTCAGAAATATTAATTTTATTGAAAAATTAAAATCCAAGCTGCCGTCTTTTGTCGCCAAATATTTATTTTCCCAAAAACAGTCGGCCAAACCGAGGGGGCCGCTGATTATCGGATTTTTAAACGGGTTCATGCCTTGCGGACCGCTGCAGGCGGTTCAGTTTTACGCCCTGGGCACGGGGAGCGCCTTGACCGGCGCCTTGAGTATGTTGTTCTTTGCCCTCGGCACGGTTTTTTTGATGTTTGGTTTTGGCTATTTTGTTTCGTCAATTTCCGGCGAACGCGTCAAGCGAATGATGAAAATTTCGGGCGTGGTGGTAATACTTTTAGGCCTGTTTATGGCCAACCGCGGTCTGGCGAATTTCGGCTGGAGTTTTAGAAATTTATTGCCGCGCGGGCAGGTGGCCGTCAATTCTTCCAGCGGGGAAAAACCGGTCGGAGAGTATCAAACCGCGAAAATGGATCTGACTTATCGCGGTTACGTGCCGAATGTCCTGTATGTGAAGAAAGGCGTACCGGTAAAATGGATTATTAACGTTAAACAGCTGAGCGGTTGCACCAGATCAATTCTGATGGAAAAATTCGGGATCAAAAAAGATTTGCAGGCCGGAGAAAATGTTATTGAGTTTACTCCGACTGAAGCCGGCGAGATTCCCTTTTCCTGCGGCATGAAGATGGTTTGGGGAAAATTTATTGTTACCGATAATTAAATTTATATTTTAATTTTATAAAATATGAAAAAACAAATTTTCGAAGTTTCCGGAATGGATTGCGCGAGTTGTGCGATGAATATTGAGATTTTTCTAAGAAAAATTAACGGCGTGGCAAAAGTCAATGTCAACTTCGCCGCCGGGAAAGCCGCGGTTGATTACGAGGAAACAAAAGTCAGCGAAAAAGAAATCGTCGCCGCCATAAAAAAATTAGGTTATGGAGTTCTTTCAGCGGATACAGCAGAAATGCAGCACGCGCCTGGTCATGATCACGAAAAGATGATGCGGGAGCAGGAGTTAGTGGCGTTAAGGAGAAAAGTTTTTGTTGGGGTGGGTTTGAGCCTGTTAGTTTTCTGGGGCAGTTTTCCCGAATGGTTTCCATGGACTCCGGGAATATTAATGAATAAAATAGTGATTTTTCTTTTGGCAACGCCGGTGCAGTTTTGGGTCGGTTGGCAATTTTACCGCGGATTTTTTATCGCCTTAAAAAATAAAATCGCCAACATGGATACCCTGATTGCCGTTGGCACTTCAGCGGCTTACGGTTACAGCGTAGTTGCCGCTTTTTGGCCGGAAATTTTTCAGAGGGCCGGTTTGGAGGTTAATATATATTTTGATACCGCCGCGATTATTATTACCCTTATTCTTCTGGGAAGACTTTTTGAAGCCAGAGCCAGGGCGGGGACTTCGGAGGCAATAAAAAAATTAATGGGGTTAAGGGCGAAAACCGCGAGGGTTGTGCGCGGAGGAGAAGAGTCGGATATACCGGTCGAGGATGTGGCAGTCGGAGATATCGTCGTCGTCCGTCCCGGAGAAAAAATTCCCGTCGACGGGATTGTCGTTTTAGGGAACACGTCGATTGACGAGTCAATGGTTACCGGAGAATCAATGCCGGTGACGAAAGAAGCCGGCGATTCAGTCATCGGGGCGACGATAAATAAATTCGGTTCGTTTAAATTTCGGGCCACGAAAGTCGGCAAGGATATGGTTTTATCCCAAATTATCGAGTTGGTGCTCCGCGCTCAAGGATCAAAAGCGCCGATCCAGAGATTAGCCGATAAGGTTACGGCGATTTTCGTCCCGGCGGTTTTAGGTATTGCCGTCGTAACTTTTATCGTTTGGTTTATTTTCGGTCCGGCGCCGGCTTTTACTTTTGCTTTGCTTAATTTTGTCGGAGTATTGATAATTGCCTGTCCTTGCGCTCTGGGGCTTGCCACGCCGACGGCGATTATGGTCGGGACCGGGGCCGGAGCGCAAAACGGCATTTTGATAAAAGACGCGGAGAGTTTGGAAATCGCCCATAAGGTTAACGTTATCCTTATGGATAAGACCGGGACAATAACGCTCGGTAAGCCGGCCCTAACCGACGTTGTGCCGTTTGGCTCGTTGCCGGAAAATGAAATCATTTATCTTGCGGCCAGCGCGGAAAAAAATTCCGAGCATCCTCTGGGCGCGGCGATTGTTGAGGCGGCGCAGAAGAAAAATATCGCTTTGGAGGAAGCGGTCAATTTTGAAGCGGTGGCCGGCGCGGGGGTGAAAGCGGAAATTGGCGGCCGAAAAGTTTTAGTCGGCACGAAACAGCTTATGGTTGGCCAGGGGGTTGGCGTTGCTGGCAGTGAAGTAAAAATGGCCGAACTTGAAGAGCAGGGGAAAACCGTTATGCTGGTGTCGGCGGAAAATAATCTCGTTGGCCTCATAGCCGTAGCGGATACGCCCAAAGCCAGTTCGAAATCGGCGATCGGGAGTCTCCGGAAGATGGGCATCGAAGTTATTATGATGACCGGCGATAACCAAAAAACCGCCGAGGCCATTGCCAAAGAGGTTGGGATAGAGAGGGTTATCGCGAAAGTCCTGCCGGAAAATAAAGCCGGGGAGGTAAAGAAATTGCAGGCAGAGGGCAAGATAGTGGCTATGGCCGGGGATGGTATTAACGACGCGCCAGCCTTGGCTACGGCCGATGTGGGAATTGCCATGGGCACGGGAACCGATGTGGCAATGGAAGCGGGCGACATTACTTTGATGAGAGGGGATTTGGCCGGCATTGCGAGTGCGATCAAATTATCCAAAATGACCATGAAGATAATCAAGCAGAATCTTTTCTGGGCCTACGCCTACAACACGATTTTAATTCCGGTAGCCGCCGGCGTTCTTTACCCATTTTGGGGGATTTTGCTGAACCCGATTTTAGCAGCCGGCGCCATGGGGCTATCCAGTATCAGCGTGGTAACAAATTCTTTGAGATTGAAAAGAGTGAAATTATAATCGTTTTCACAGCTTTGACTAATTGATAAGTTCGCTGTAAAATAACAAAATATGTTTAAGTTAAGGAAAATTTTAATAGCCGTATTTCTTTTATTTTTGGCGCTGCCCGTCGCCGGACAGGCTGCCGGAAAACCGGTTGAGTTGTATTTTTTTGAAGGGCAAGGCTGTCCGCACTGTGCCAGGATGAAGAGTTATCTCGAGGGTCTTAAAGCCGATTACCCGAATCTGTCGGTAAAGGAATTTGAAGTTTATTTTGATAAAGACAACCAAGACCTTTTCACGAGAATGGGAGAGGCTTACGGATCCGGTTCGAACGGTGTGCCGATGGTTTTTATCGGCGAAGAAACGATCGTCGGGGAAGATTACGAGAAGCTGAAAAGTGCGGTGGAAAAATGTTCGGATGAAGGGTGTGTTTCTCCTTTGAGTAAGATTGAAACGGCAAACTCTAATACGAATGCGAATATAAATGAAAATGTAAATGTAAATGAAAACCGCAACACCAATCGTCCTGCATCGGGGAATTCAAACAAAAACGAAATTGTCGGCTGGACGGTGATAGGAATTTTTGCGGCCGTTGGGATAGGTTTAATAATTTATCTTTTGAAAGGGAGAAAATAATGTTTGATTCTTTAACTATCCCGGCCCTTGTTGGCGGAGCGGCGATCGATTCTATCAATCCGTGCGCTTTTGCCGTTTTGATTTTTTTGCTGGGTTATCTTTTGGCTATCGGGTCGCCAAAGCTAATTTTAAAAGTCGGCCTGGTTTACATTGCCACGGTTTTTGTGGTTTATTTTTTGGCCGGATTAGGACTGTTGCGGGCCCTAACGGCGTTCAATGTCGCGTGGGTTATTTATAAAATTGCGGCAGTAGTTTTGATTTTCGTCGGGTTGGTGAATGTTAAAGATTTCTTTTGGTACGGAAAGGGTTTTACTCTGGCTATCCCCGAATCAAAAAAACCTTTGATACAAAAATACGTCAGGCAGGCCTCGATTCCCGCGGCAATTGTTCTCGGATTTTTGGTCTCGGCTTTTGAATTGCCCTGCACCGGAGGAGTATACCTCGCGGTTTTAGGAATGCTCGCGAGCCGCGAGACCCAGCTTTCGGCTGTTCCGTATCTTCTGCTCTATAATTTTATTTTTGTCCTGCCGCTTTTTGTAATTCTTGGCATGGTTTATTTCGGGATATCGGCCAAGCAAATGGAAGAATGGCGGAACAAAAACAGAAAGTGGCTGCGGCTGGTGCTTGGTCTGGGGTCGCTGGCGTTGGGCGCGTTGATGCTGTTAGGCAAGATTTAGGAATTAGAAATTTTCAAGTATGATTCCCTGGTTTCAAATACAGGCGGTTGGGATATGGTTTGTAAAACTTAATGTTTGGGGCATGTTCGTTTCGTTCGGATTTTTGGCGGGCATGGCCGTTTCCTATTTTGAATTCAAAAAAAGGAAACTGGAAGCCAATCGGGTTTACGATTTGGCCTTCTGGATAATTTTATGTTCAATGATCGGCGGGCGGTTATTTTTCGTTGCCGAGCATTTGGATGTTTACCTTGCCGCGCCACTTGATATTTTAAAATTGTGGCATGGAGGAATGTCGATTTACGGCGGATTTATTGGCGCGGTTCTTGCCGGAATAATTTATTTTAAAAAAAATAAATTGGGTTTTTGGCAATACGCCGACGCGGCTATTTTTGGGTTACCGATCGGGCTTTTTATCGGTCGTTTGGGCTGTTTCCTGATTCACGATCACCCGGGCATTAGGACAAATTTTTTTCTGGGAGTAGCTTATCCGGATGGTATTCGACACGATTTGGGTTTGTACGATTCACTGGCCGGTTTGTTTATTTTTTTAGTATTTTTAATTTTTCACCGCAAGGAATGGTTCAGGGGATTTTATCTGTCGGTTTTTTGCGTTCTTTACGGAGCAATCAGATTTTTTCTGGATTTTTTCCGAGTCAGAGACGCCGTGGGGGCCGACCTGAGGTATTTCGGGCTGACATTGGCGCAGTATTTATCCGTGGCTTTATTCGTGGCGGGAATTTATCTATTTTGTAAACTTAGGGCGAAAAAACAACAAGTAATCAGCAATTTTTAAAACCGCTTTTACTCGTTACCCGTTACTGGTTACTCATTACTCTTTTATGTACGACATCATAATAATCGGCGGCGGGCCGGCCGGAATGACAGCGGCAATTTATGCGGCGCGGAAAAAGATGAATACTTTGGTCTTGACGAAAGATATTGGCGGCCAGACGCTTTGGTCCGGCGAGGTTGATAATTATCTTGGTTTTCAGTTGGTTAGCGGGGCCGAATTGGTCGGTAAATTCAGGGCCCATCTTAAAAGACTGGATGATGAGAACGCTTTGTTTGATTTGGAGGTTAAAGAAGGAGTGGAAACAAAAGAAGTTAGATGTTTGGAGTTAGAAGCTGGAAGCGGATTTGAAGTGGAGACGGGAGCGGGTGATAAATACCAGACAAAGAGCATTTTGGTTGCTTCGGGGAAAATTCCACGGAAATTAAATGTCCCGGGCGAAGATAAATTTTTAGGACATGGCGTAACTTATTGCGCCACTTGCGACGCCCCGCTTTTCCGCGGCAAAGACGTGGCGGTAATCGGAGGAGGAAACTCGGCGCTTGACGCGGTAATCCAGCTTAAAAAAATCGCCAATAAAATTTATCTGATTAATATAAATCCGAAATTGGGCGGTGACGAGATCATGCGCGAACAGGTTGAAAAAAAGTCTGACAACGTGGAAATTTTAAACGCGCATCAGGTAGCTGAAATAAAAGGGGATAAATTTGTCACCGGGTTAACGGTTAAAAACATATCCAGCGGCGAGGACCGCGATTTGGATGTGCGCGGAGTTTTTATAGAAATAGGTTCGGTTCCGAGTACGGGGATGATCGGGAATTTGGTGAAATTGAACGAATGGGGCGAGATTATTATAGACCACAAGGATAATGGCACGTCAGTTTCTGGAATTTTCGCGGCCGGAGACGTGACTGACGTGCGGGAAAAACAAATAGTTATTGCCGCCGGGGAGGGAGCTAAGGCCGCTCTGGGCGCTTACGATTATTTGATCAAAAAGTGGCGATAGATAAAGTTGTTTGACAAGGATATTTCTTGGGAATATAATTCTTTAAACGTTTAAATATTAATTTTTTTAACTTATTTATGACTGAAGGAACACAAAACAACAGCGCGGATATGGTCCGCGGCACGAGAAAGACATCGTTTGTCCTAGGCTTGATGAGCGGTATCGCCGCTACGAGCGTTTTGGCGCTCATTGGTTTATTCATCCTGATGTTTGCAGGGCAGGGTTTATCCGTTCCGAAGAACGCCAATGTTAATTCGGGAAACGCCAACGCAAACACCAATCAAGCGGCGGCAAATCCGACGCCAACGCCTGCGGCTGAAGTACCTCCGGTAACCGGCGACGACCATGTTAAGGGGGGCAGCAACGCGAAAGTAACATTGATTGAGTATTCCGATTTTCAGTGCCCTTATTGCTTAAGGCACAACGGCACAATGGATGAAATTTATAAGGCTTATGGTAATAAAATAAAAGTTGTTTTCCGCCATTTCCCGCTGTCATTCCATCCGGAAGCACAAAAGGCGGCCGAAGCCTCGGAGTGCGCCGCGGAACAGGGAAAATTCTGGGAAATGCATGATAAGATTTTCGCCGCAAATACCGCCGGGACAATGAGTGTGGCTAAGTGGAAAGAAGAAGCCAAGAATTTGAAACTCAATACCAGCAAGTTTAATGATTGTCTTGATTCCGGAAAATATGCCGATAAAATCAGTCAAATGGCGGCTGGCGGCAGTGCAGCCGGAGTCGAGGGTACGCCCGCGACTTTCGTAAACGGTGAACTGGTTTCCGGTGCCTTGCCTCTTGATCAGTTTAAACAGCTTATTGATGCCAAATTATAAGAATCAGGTGTAGCTCGAAAACCCCCGCCGGATTTCCGGCGGGGGTTTGATTTTTAGAGCAATTTAAGGTAGAATTTAAAAATGTGACCCCGCAGGTCATCCCCCGAAGGGGGAGAGAGCACGATTATGTTTTAAAATCCCGCACAAAGCGGAGGGTTCGCATAGTGGCCTAGTGCACACGCTTGGAAAGCGTGCATACCGCAAGGTATCGTGGGTTCAAATCCCACACCCTCCGCTTTGCGCGGGAGAAAGCCTGCCGGCAGGCAGGCGTGCTACGCTATAAGACATCGAGGCTCAATTAAGTGAATTAAACTTTTATACATGCCAAAATCTTTACCTTTAAAAATTTTTCTGCAGACTTTTAAATATGTTCCGAGGGTTGCCGTAAGTCTTATTTTTAAAAACGGAAAGGGAGAAGTTTTACTTGCTCGAAGGGCAATTCCCCCTGGTAAAGGCAGTTGGCATATGCCCGGCAGCTTTATACTCAAAGGGGAGTCCATAGGTCAATGTGTTGGAAGGGTTGCGAAAAATGAGCTGGGCCTGAAAATTAAATTAAGCGATGCAAAACTGTTAGGCGCATTCGACGATCTTAAAAAAGATCCTCGTGGCCACGTCATCGATCTTGTATATGGGTTGACGATTACCGCTAAACCAAAACTAACCAGCGGAAATAAAGAATTAGAATTTTTCAGTGAACTCCCGCGGAATATTGGATTCAACCATGAAACAACGTTAAAAAAATTGGGCTACTAACTTTTTTCGCCTCCGCCATATTTTTTATTTTTTATGAATTCAAATCAACAATCATCCAGTCAAGGTTTTTCAGGGCTTGGCATCGCGTCCAGCCTGATGGGAATATTGGCCAGATTAAATTTCAAAACGCCGACTCCGATTCAGCGCCAGGCGATCCCCGTAGCTTTGCAGGGGAAAGACCTTGTCGGCGTTGCCCAGACAGGCACGGGCAAAACCCTGGCTTTTGGCATACCAATGATTCAACGTTTGAATCAGGTCAAAGGCAACGGCCTCGTAGTTTTGCCTACCCGCGAACTGGCAATCCAAGTTGACGAAGCGTTAAGGCAAGTGGGCGCGAGATTGGGCTTGAAAACGGCAGTGCTTATCGGCGGTACGCCGATAAATCCACAGATCCAGGCGCTGAAGCACAGGCCGCATATTATTATTGCCACGCCCGGCCGGCTGAATGACCACATTGGCCAAAAAACAGTGCAACTAAGGAACACCAGAATAGTTGTTTTGGATGAAGCGGATCGCATGCTGGATATGGGTTTCGCTCCGCAAATAAAAAAAATCTTTCAGGAACTGCCGGCCGAACGCCAGACAATGCTTTTTTCCGCGACCGTTCCTCCGGAAATCATGAAGATGGCGACCAGTTTCCTGAAATTGCCGATTCGAATCGAAGTCGCGCCGACCGGCTCAATCGCCGAACACTTGACCCAGGAAATATTTATCATTTCCAAAGAAGCCAAAACAAGGATGGTTGATAAGCTTTTGGAGAAATACCTCGGCCCGACGCTTATTTTTACCAGGACAAAACACGGAGCCAAAAAACTTGCCAGATCCATCAGAGATATGGACCACAGCGCCGCGGAAATTCATTCCAACCGTTCTCTTGCTCAGCGCAAGGAGGCCCTTGCCGGTTTTAAATCGGGCAAATACCGGGTTTTAGTTGCTACCGATATAGCTTCCCGCGGCATTGATGTTACGGGCATTGAATTGGTTATAAATTACGATTTGCCGACCGATGCCGAAGATTATGTGCATCGGATTGGCCGTACCGCCAGAGCCGGGGTTTCCGGCCATGCCATTTCGCTCGTGACGCCGGAACAGCGCAGGGAAGTGCGCGACATTGAACGCTTGATCAGAAAAACTTTGCCAATTTCTTCTCTACCGGAATTACCGCCCAACCGACAGCCTAAATTTGTGTCACCGCCGCAACCAGGCCAAAGATCATTTTCAGGGCAGCGGCCCGAAGGTTCCGCTTTCGGGTTTTTCGAGAGAAGGCGCCCCGCGCGCTATCGATCCCGCTATCAAGGTCAGAACCGTGGGCGAAGCGGCCAGCGTCCGCATGGCCGTTAAAATTTGATTTAAAAAAATAAAAAATATAAATAATTTATGACCGAAGAATTTAAGGTTTCTGGAGAAGAAATTTTGACAAAAGTTAAGGAAATAATCAAAGAGGGGAATGCCAGGAAGATTATTATTAAAAACGAGAAGGACGAAAGCATAATGGAAATTCCCCTGACTTTTGTTGTGGTCGGCGCGGTTTTAGTTCCGGTTTTGGCCGCCGTCGGGGCGATCGCGGGAATCCTGACGAAGTGCACGTTAGTGGTAGAAAAGAAATAATAAATAAACAAATTTATGAAAAATGAAAAAATTTGGCTTTGGTCGTTGGTTGACGCGCTCGGAGTTTTTTTCTATGTGATGGCCGTGGTCTTGATTATCACTAATGGCGAAAGAATTTTTGGTCAGATGCAAAATTTTTGGGGGCCGGTTTCATTTCTCCTACTTTTTGTTTTCTCGGCGCTCGTGACCGGTCTTTTGGTTTTTGGCCGGCCGGCTTATCTCTGGTTAAACAATTTTAAAAAAGAAGCGGTTAAAATGCTTCTCTTCACCGTGGTTGATTTATTCGCGATTCTTTTACTGGCATTAGCCGTGAATATTATTTTTTAAATAGAGTATGGCCCTCGTTTTTAAGGTATTGCGGGCAAGCGCCTGGCTGTTGGTTTTGGCGACGCTTCTCACTTTGCTGTCCGGTTTTTCCACGACTAAATATTTTTTGTTTCCCTGGCTGGGATATAATTTTTCTTATTACGTCCATACTGTAATTGTTCCGCTTGTTTTCGCGCCGCTTTTTTATCTCCATTCGCTTTTGGGTTTATTCAGCCTGATGATGCGGCATAAATTTTTAAACCACAAGTATCTGAAGATAACTTTCGCAATTATCTGGACAAGTTTTTTTGTCGCTTTTGGTTGGTTTTATCTGGCGAAAAATCCCGCGAGCGCCGTCGGCAATCAGAAATCAGATACCGCGGTGGTTGGCTCGATCAATATCAATTTAACCGCCGAAGAAATAGGCAAACATAATTCGGCCAATGATTGCTGGATGATAATTGAAGGAAAAGTATACGATCTGACAAATTATCTTTCGGTTCATCCGGGCGGAGCGGGGGCGATGATTCCGTATTGCGGCAAAGACGGCTCGCAAGGTTTCGCGACGAAAGACAAAGGTACGCCGCATTCGCAAAACGCCGCAAATCTTTTAAACTCGTTCTATTTGGGAAATGTCGGTGGGACGGTTTCCGGGCAAACAATTCAAAATGTCCAAAGTCAGCCGGTCCAAAACGGAGGCGGAGAATTTGAAGATGATTAGATGCAAAACAGATTTTTAAAACGGGCCGAGCGGCCCGTTTTTATGTTTTTCGGAATTTTTTGAATAAAAAAAGCCAGTTTTCGGACAACTGGCAAACCTGATTGTATGTGGCGGTGACCTCCTAGTCGCCGGATGCTTTCGCTAGTGCCACCAGACCGTCGAATAGATGATTCAGCCTTTCTCTGGCGGCCTGCCGCTCCGTTTCGAATGTTTTCCTGCGAATCCGAGACGCTACGTATTTCCTGATGGCTCTTCGGACCTGCTCTCCCAGCGTAGTGCCGTCGACAAAGGCCAATGCCTCGAGTTCTTTTCGCCTTGAGGCAGTCATTCGTACGGAGACGATTTTACCATTTTTCACGCCTCTCCTCCCTTCGAGCACGAGATTGAACTCGAAGTTAACGATCAGTCGTTGCCAGAAGCTACCCTCACAACGGTAATTGGCCCAGACCTTAGCGCCTTGAGCAGTCCCAGTTGCCTTCTTTTGGCAGCCCGCAGTTCCTTCTTGAACTTTTTCTCGTGGGCCCGAGTCGCCACGTACTGCCTGATCGCGGTTCGAACCTGCTCGCCCACCGTCGTGCCGTCAATGGCGGCCAGTATCTGGAACGCTTCCAAGTTGTGTAGAGCCATTCGCACGGAAACGGTAGGTTCTTTCTTCTCACCACCTCTTGCCACGACTTGCCTCCTTTTCTGACCGTAGGGCGGCTTTACGCCTAGCCTCACGTCAGTTCTACTGACTAAATTTATTTCATTTATATAGTTTTGTCAAGGAGAATTTTGAGTTAAAAAACGAGCCGAACGGCTCGTTTTTATGTTCTTATTTTTTAAATATTTTTTTCAATTTTTTCCATCGGAATCGCGCCGGGGCGGAGAAGAGTTGGCGGGGAAGTTGTGCAATCTAAAACAGTGGACTCCACACCGAGAGAAGTTTTTCCGCCGTCCAGAATAAGGTCTATTTTTTTGTTCAGATATTTTTTGACGTTGTGAGCGGTAGTTGGGCTGGGTTTATCCGATATATTCGCCGAAGTTGCGGCAAGAGGTCTGCCTAGAGCGATTATAAGCGCGAGAGCCACGGGATTATCTGGCACGCGGATGCCCACAGTTTTTTTTCCGGCCGTAACGACGTCAGGAATATTTTTTTTCTTTTTGACAACTATGGTCAGCGGACCGGGCCAGAATTCATCAGTCAACTTTTTTATTTTTGCCGATACGCCCGAAGCATAAAGAGTGAGTTCTGTCTTATCGCCAATAAGAATAGGCAATGCTTTTGATAACGGTCTTTTTTTGACCTTAAATATTTTTTTTACCGCCGGGCCGTTCGTAGCGTCGGCGCCCAGGCCGTAGACCGTATCGGTTGGGAAAGCGACCAAACCGCCCATTTTTAATATTTGGGCGGCTTTTTGTATCTTGTCTTTTTCCGGTTTTTTCGGATTTATTTTTAAAACCAATGTTTTCATTCGTGAAAATAGGTTTTCTTATTGCTGAATCCGACTTTTATAATTTCCACGCCATGGGAAGTGCCGAGGCGCGAGGCGCCGGCGGCAAGCATTGCCAGGGCGGTTTTAAAATCTTTTATGCCGCCTGAGGCCTTGATCCTGATTTTATCGCCAACAACTTTTTTCATGATTTTGATATCATTGATTTTTGCTCCGGCTTTAAGACCAACCGCGGTTTTAACAAAATCGGCGCCGGAAGCCAAAACTAAACGTGAGGCTTTATAAATTTCTTTGTCGGTAAGTTCCGGCGATTCAATAATAACTTTCATAATTTTCCCGCGCTTTGCTTTTGCCAGAGTTTTTAATTCCTTGAGGACAAATCCATAATCCTTATTTTTGAAGGCCTGGCGATTAATGACGAAATCAAATTCATCGGCAAAAGGATAAGCCTTTTTCATTTCGGCAAGTTTCGCTTCGGTGCACTGCGCGCCGAAGGGGAATCCCATCACCACACCGATCTTTATTTTTGTGCCGCCGAGCAATTTTTTGGCGAGCGGGGCGTAGTAGGGGAGAACCATCACCAAATAAAAATTATATTTTTTCGCTTCGGAGCAAAGTTTCTTGATGTCCTTGGCGGTAGAGTTCGGATTGACTTCCGTGTGGTCAATATATTGAGCAATCAGCCGAGGATTTTTCTTTATAAGTTCAATATTCGGTTTTTCAAATTTTGTGAACATAAGAACAATTAGTTTCGCGAGGGCCGACTCGTCGAGCCCGAGCAAGTTTCTACGAGTTTCTATGTATTTCTGAAACTTATAGAAATATGCGCTTCGCGCGAAATTTATAGAAGTTTATTGTTATAAGTATGCGTAAAGCACGTATCTTCTCATCATGCGGTGGGTATTGAAATAATAAGCTATTTTGCTGATGGAATTTTCCATCATGTTCATCCATTCGTCACGGCGGTCGTAATACATCGGCAGAATCGTGTATTCAAGCTTGTTGTATAAGTCGGCCAGCTCCTGTTTATATGCTTCGTCCGGCTTAACTTTTTCCCCCGGCCCCGGTCCAATCGACCAGCCGGTAACTCCCTCAACAAATCCTTCGAGCCACCAGCCGTCAAGAATGGAAAAATTTATTACTCCGTTATGAGCCGCTTTCATTCCCGAGGTACCGGAAGCTTCCATCGGTCGCTGGGGAGTGTTAAGCCAAACATCGCATCCCGAGGTTAGTTTTTTCGCCATCTCAATATCGTAGTTGGCGAGATAGACGATTTTTATTTCCCTTTTAAGTTTTTTAATATTTTGAAAAACTTCTTCGATAATTTTTTTTCCGTTTTCATCCTGAGGGTGGGCCTTACCCGCGAAAATTATCTGGAGGGGATACTTCTTGCTTATATTTTTTAATCTCAGAAGGTCGGAGAAAATAAAATTATGCCTTTTATAAGCGGTGGCGCGCCTCGCAAAACCGATTGTCAGCACATCACGCTTCATTCCGACTCCGGTTTTTTTGTTTACATAATCAATCAGTTCTTTTTTTGCCTTGTCGCGGGCCTTCCAGATTTCTTCATTCGGGATGATTGGCGCTCGGATAAAAAGTTCCGGCTCAGCTTCCCAACCGTGGATGTATTTGTCGTAAAGTTTCCGGAAGGCGGGATGGGTCCAAGTATATGAATGGACTCCGTTTGTAATAGCGTGGATTTCGTATCCGGGAAACATTTTTTCCGAAACCTCGCTGTGCTTTTTTGCGACTCCGTTTACGTATTCGCTTAAATTGAAAGCCAGTTTTGTCATGTTCAGCCGTTTTTCTCCGCCCAATTTTTTAAGCAGGGCCGGATCAACAAGCGGTTCCATTTGCTCGCGGACAAGTTCATAATCGAATTGATCGTGGCCGGCGGCAACCGGAGTGTGGGTCGTGAAAACGCAGGAACGGCGGGTTTTCTTGAGGTCATAATTGTTTGTCTGCAAAAGTTCCAAGGTTAAAAAAGCGGCATGGCCTTCATTCATGTGGTATTTTCTGACTTCCACTCCGAGAGCCCGGAGAATTTTTACGCCGCCGACGCCCAAAACTATTTCTTGTTTCAGCCGATATTTCGCGTCCCCGCCATAAAGAAAATAAGAAATTTGCCTGTCCTTTAAGATATTTTCCTTAAGATCGGTGTCTAAAAACAAAACATGGACAATTCCGCCGCTGGCGCTTTTTATTGTGTAAAGCCAAGGCTGGATGGCTACTCTGCGCCCCCTTATCCTGACCTCGGTTTTTATCGGGAGGGGAACCAGGTATTTTCTTGGGTTCCAATTGACGGGACGTTCGGTTTGCCGGCCGGTTTTTGAAAGTTTCTGGGTGAAATAACCTTTGCGGTTCAGAAGCGTTACCGCGACAAAGGGGAGTTCAAGATCCGCGGCCGAACGGACGGCGTCACCTGCGAGCATACCCAAGCCCCCGCTATAGGTCGGGATTTCCTCGCCCAGGCCGATTTCCATTGTAAAATAAGCAATTTTCGGTTCGTTTATCAGGCCTTTTATCGCTCGTTGAATTTTGTTTTTCATACTTTACTTTAAGTTGAGTTTAAACTACAATATTAAAGCGAACGCTTTAGTCATTGTAGCATAAATTCGGCTCCGAAGCGACTTAAAATATATTTAACATGCCAGATTCGCAAGTTGAGGAAATTAAAAACCGCCTGGATATAGTGGAAGTTATCAGTGAGTACGTGCCGAACATGAAGCAGGCTGGCGGTAATTGGAAGGGTCTTTGTCCGTTTCATAACGAGAAGACACCTTCTTTTATGGTTTCCAAGGACAAGCAGATTTGGCACTGCTTCGGCTGTGGAGAAGGCGGCGACGTTTACAGTTTTGTCCAAAAAATTGAGAGTATGGAATTTCCCGAAGCGCTAAAAATTTTAGCCAAGCGCGCCGGAGTAGTTTTGCACTACGAAGACAAAAGTTTGACCAATCAAAAGACAAAATTATTGGATATTCTGGATGCGGCCGCAAGGTTTTATCATCAAAATTTGCTTAGCGCCCCCGAGGCGGCAGCCGCCCGCCAATACCTCTTTGGCAAACGTGGTTTGACCGAAGAAACCGTGGAAAAATTCTTCCTGGGGTTTTCCGCGGAATCATGGGATGCGACGCTAAAATTTCTCTATAGCAAGGGGTTCAACGAAAAGGACATTTTTCTCGCCGGCCTTTCGGTGAAAAAGGAAAAGGGCGCCGGCTATTACGATCGGTTCAGGGGAAGGATAATGTTCCCGATCCGGGACGTCCACGGCCACGTTGTCGGATTCACCGGCCGCGTGATGCCCGAGGCGGAAAAAAAAGAAAATGCCGGCGGAAAATATGTGAACACTCCGCAGACGCTTGTGTATGACAAGAGCCGGGTGATCTACGGTCTGGATTTTGCCAAGCAGGAAATTAAAAAAGAAAATTTGGCCGTAATGGTCGAGGGAAACATGGACGTTATCGCCTCGCATCAGGCCGGTTTCAAAAACGTTGTCGCTTCTTCCGGCACGGCCATGACGCTCGATCAAGTTCATTTATTAAAAAGATATTCCGATAATCTGGCAATTTCTTTCGATGCGGATCTTGCCGGCGGAGCGGCGGCCGTCCGAGGAATAGATGTCGCTTTGCGTGAGGGAATAAACGTTAAAGTTATCATGCTTTCTCCCGAAGTCGGCAAGGACCCGGATGATTACATAAAAAAAGATCCGAACCTTTGGAAAGAGGCGATCGGAAATGCGATGGCCTTCATGGATTATTTTATTAAAAAAACTTTAAGCGGTCTTGATTTAAGAAAGATAGACGATAAAAAGAAAGCAGCCCGCCTGCTGCTTGGCGAATTAATAAAAATTCCGGACAAAGTCGAGCAAACTTATTATTTGGAGAAACTCGCTAATATTCTTGGCGTATCAGAACAAATTTTGAGAGAATCCATGCCGAAAGAAAAATCTTCGGTGGGAGAGAAAAATACCCCGGCCGACCGTCCGGCAGCCCAGGTCAAAAATCGCCCTTCGCTTTTGGCCGAAAGGTTTTTAGCGTTGATTTTAAGATACCCTCATTATTTGGGAAACGCCATAGATTACATAGAGCCATTTATGATGACCGAAGCGGCGTCAAGAGAAATTTACAAAAACTTGGTTTTGTACTATAATAAGGCTGTGGATAAGGGAAATTTGACGGGTATTTCGGAAGATGCTAAACAAAATTGTGAAAATAAGAGATATTTTGAGGAATTATCGCTTCTGGCGGAGAAAGATTTCGTTGATTTTAGCGAAGAAGAAATAAAGGAAGAGCTTTTAAGGAATGCCCGGGCGTTAAGAGAAGATTATATTTTGGGAGAAAGAAAAAGGATTCAAAATGAAATGAAGAAAGCTGAGGAAAAAGGGGAGTTCGCGAAGATCAAAAATTTGGCGGAAGAATTCAACAAGCTTATCAATATTTGAGTTTGAGGAAACGGCAGATTCGGGTTAATGATCAGGAGGGAGTTTTTTAATTTGTCTTTGACGGCTAAGGATTTGATTAAATTCATTACTTTGTAATGGCTACGAAAAAAAAGCGTCGGATCGTGAAGAAGGCGAAAAGCGGCAAAAAGGCGAAAACGGGAAAGCGCGGCTCCGAAAAAAAAATAAAACATCTTCCATCGCGGCGGTCAAAAAAGATAAAAGCCGGCCAGCGTGTTTTGGCGCCTAAAATCGCGCCGCCCTCGGAAGAAACAATGAGGGCCCTTTTGGAAAAAGGAAAGATGAGGGGTTTTCTGACCGATTCGGAAATCCTATTTACCTTTTCCGATCTTGAAAATTACGTCAAAAAATACGAAGAATTTTTGAATATGGTTGACGAGTCAGGCGTTTCGATTGTCGAAGTTAAGCAGGATATTCTCGGGCGGGGAGAAGAAAGAAAAAAAATATTGGCCGAAATAGGAGTCAGCAAGGAAAAAAAGCGGCTTGATCTCGGTGATATTTCCGCCGACTCGATCCAGATGTACCTCCGGGAAATCGGCAAGGTTCCGTTGCTTTCAACCGAGGAAGAAATGTCTTTGGCCAGGCGTAAGGATTTAGGGGATCAGGAAGCGTCACAACGATTAATGGTTGCCAATCTGCGCCTTGTTGTTTCGATTGCCAAAAAATTCGTCGGTAAAAATTTATCTTTGGCGGACCTAATCCAGGAAGGTAATATCGGTTTGATGAGAGCCGTGGAAAAGTTTGACCCTAAAAAGGGTTATAAATTTTCAACTTACGCGACCTGGTGGATCAGGCAGGCAGTGACAAGAGCTCTGGCCGACCAGTCAAGGACGATTAGAATCCCGGTGCATATGGTTGAAACAATCAACCGGTATCAGCAGGTAGCGCGCCAGCTTATCCAGGACTTGGGCCGTGAACCGTTACCGGAGGAAATTGCCTCGGAAATGGGCGAGGACGTGGAGAAAATCAGAAATCTTATCCAGATTTCACAGGATACGGTATCGCTTGATACTTCGGTCGGCGATGAAGATGAGGACAGCGTTCTTGAAGATTTTATTGAGGATTTTAAAAACGTTTCTCCTGATCGGGCGGCGGCGCTTCAGCTTTTGCGAGAATATGTTAAAGAAGCTATTAAAGATCTCCTGCCGCGGGAACAAAAAATTCTTGAAATGCGTTTTGGTTTGGTCGACGGCGTTTCCCATACTCTGGAAGAGGTTGGCGAAGAATTTGGCGTAACCCGCGAAAGAATCAGACAAATTGAAGCCAAAGCCCTGGAAAAAATACAGGGATTCAAGGGTATTGAAAAATTACGGGATTATTGATATATTGTTAAAGCGGAAAAAAATCCGTTTATTCCGAGGTAGCTTCCGCCCAAGGCGGATCCGCCTCTGGCGGACAGTGGCAGAGCAAATATGCCTTTTCATGTTTACGTATTAGTTAGCCTGAAAAATAGAAAGAGGTATGTGGGCAGTACATCAAAAACTGCTCTTGAACGTCTTGCCGAACATAATAATGGCGCCAACAAATGGACAAAAGCAAATCGTCCATTTGAATTAATTCACGTCGAAGATTTTTCTTCCCGGACTGAAGCCAGGAAAAGAGAATTATTCCTTAAGAGCGGTCAGGGAAGAAAATGGCTTGATGAAATTATTCCGAGGTAGCTCAGCGGCAGAGCAACCGGCTGTTAACCGGTTGGTCGTGGGTTCGAATCCCACCCTCGGAGCCATGAAAAAATGAGTACTATTTGGTACTCGTTTTTTCATTTTCCTGGATGACAGATTTGAACCCACACCCTGCAAGTCCTTCGCGGTCGAATTCGCACCGAGGAGTCTTCGAATCCCACCCTCGGAGTTTATACAAGACACCTCTTTAAAGGAGGTGTCTTGGTTTTGTTGACAATTTTAATAAAAACGCTATATTTTAAGTAGAGAAAGGAGGACTCAAATGTCCTTCCACGATCCGGAATATGACCCGCCGGGATGGCAAACAAGACCAAACGAACTCCGCGGAATTCAGATGGCGAATAGCGGAGGCGATGCCGCTGGCACGGTAGCAGCCGTAGGACTAGCAGCGCTCACCATTGCTAATCCTGTCGCAGGTCTCGTGGTAATGGGAGTCGCTGCCTTGGCTGAAAGGGCCAGCGCGCGAAGAGACGCCCAGATGAGACCTGCCCCACCTCCACAGCAATCCCTTGAGGATATCCAAAGAGAAGGGGAGGAACTCTCAAGGCTGTGGCAAGATTGTTGCAGAGGCAGGACCGAAACAGAAGCACGTCGTGCTTTAGAATCAATAATGGCAAACCGCCGAGCGAGGTAGTGGCAGATAGCATCTACCTTGTTGCTTGGACAATTTGCCGAAATTACACAGAAGATGAGACGCGGGAGAGGGCAAACCTCGGCTAAAGCGCAAATGGCCGAGGTCATTTTTTTAAAAATCTTTATATTTTATTTTCTAAAATTTCCGGTATGTAAATATACTCTTTTTGTCTTTGAATTATAGTTCTAACATCCTCCATGACGCGGAGCCAAAATAAAAATTCTGACCTTGTGTCGGAGTTTTTATTTTGTTTAGGGTTTGAAAAGAACCCAATAGCTTCTCCGCCAAAGGCGGATCCGCCTCCGGCGGAGAATCCCACCCTCGGAGTTCCTAAAGCATCCCCCTAAAGGGGGTGCTTAGGTTTTGAGAAAAATTAATTTGCTTAATTTAAATAGCCAATGTATAATATCAATACCCATTGATATTTATCCACACCTCTATGAGCTTGAATTGTTGCAAAACTAAAAAATCAAAAAATAATCTGCAGCAGACAGCGGAATTTTTAAAAATAATTTCAGACTCAAACCGTTTGCAAATTCTTTGCATGCTAAATAAAGGCGAAAGATGCGTTTGTGAAATATGGCAATTTTTGGATTTGCCACAGAATCTCATCTCCCATCATCTCAAGGTGTTAAAAAATTTTAATTTGCTGGAATCGAAAAAAGCGGCCACGAAGGTCATCTATTCAATCAATCAAAGAGTACTTAATAAATATAGTTCGCTATTAGCGCACTATCTAACTAAATAAAATTATGATTATCAAAATCTTGGGTTCAGGGTGCCCCAAATGTCAAAACCTTGAAGCTAACGCCAAACAAGCCGTGGCCGAGCTTAATTTAGATGCAACAATAGAAAAAGTTACTGACATGACAGCTATAATGAATTACGGCATTATGAGCACGCCTGCGTTAGTTGCGGATGAAAAGGTCTTAAGCTATGGCCGCATTCCTGATGTGGAGGAAATAAAAAAAATGCTGAAACAAGCCTCTTAATCGCTTTTAAAGTATGTTTTATCCGATACAATTATTTGCCGATTGGCTGTCGTATGGTTTATTTCACCTTAAGGAAGATTCACTTGCCGGTGAAGCTATAAATTTTTTTATCTTTGATACGATCAAGATATTTATTCTACTGGCGGTAATTATATTCGCAGTTTCAACAATCAGATCGTTTTTACCGCCTGAAAAAATCCGTAAAATTTTATCTCGCAAACATAAATTTATTGGGAATATCATGGCCGCAGTCTTTGGGATTATCACGCCTTTTTGCTCCTGCTCGGCCGTGCCTCTGTTTTTGGGCTTTGTGGAAGCGGGCGTACCGCTCGGAGTAACTTTCTCTTTCTTAGTTTCATCGCCAATGGTAAATGAAGTTGCCTTGGTAATGTTATTTGGATTATTCGGCTGGAAAATAGCAGGCATTTACATAGCCAGCGGTCTGGTGATTGCCATTATTTCAGGTTTAATCATTGGCTATTTGCCGATAGAACATTTGCTGGCTGATTTTGTGCGTAACAACCAAGCCAAGAATGCTTTAGCTTTGCCGCGAATGAACTGGTCTCAAAGAATCAAATATGCCCGCGATTATACCCGGGATATTATTAAAAAAGTTTGGCCATATGTAATTATTGGCATTGGCATCGGCGCATGGATTCACGGCTATGTGCCGGCTGATTTTCTGGCTCAATATGCCAGCGCGGATAAATGGTATGCTGTGCCATTGGCAGTGCTTGTAGGTATTCCGCTTTATTCCAACGCCGCAGGCGTTATACCGCTCGTTAGCGCTCTCACGGAAAAAGGAGTAGCTTTGGGGACAACTCTTGCTTTTATGATGGCTGTCACAGCACTGTCTTTACCAGAATTTATGATCTTAAAGAGAGTTATGAAAACAAAACTGATTATTATTTTCGCTTCAATTGTAGGCATTGGCATTCTGTTTACTGGGTATTTATTTAATGCGATTTTAAAGTAAAAATATTAATTTAACAATTAAACAATAATTATGAATTCAAAGAGAGCTTTTTTGTTATTGATTTCTGCGGTTGGTTTGATTGCAGTTTTGTCAGGATGTGGCAGCTATAACGCCCAAGTAAATAATACTGATAATAACAGCCATGATTTGCCAATGTCAAAAGCCAGCCAAGCCGCGGAAAAGATTGAAGTTGTTCATTTCCATGCCACCCAGCAATGCTGGTCATGCAAGACCGTCGGCGAATTTTCCTTAAAAACAATTAAGGATAAATTCCCTGAAGAATATGAAAATGGCACTATTGTGTTCAAAGATATCAATGGCGAACTGCCGGAAAATCGGGATATGGTTATGAAATATCAGACCAGCGGATCCTCGCTTTTTATCAATGCCATTACCAACGGGCAGGATAATATAGAAGAAGATGTGACTGTCTGGCGTTTGGTTTCCAACGAAAACCAATTTATCAATTATTTTCAAGATAAACTCAATAAACTTTTAGGAAAATAATTATGGATTTTATAAATTTTTTAATTGACAATTATAATATCCCTATTTTAACCGCCCTCCTTTTGGGCATGCTTACTTCAATCAGCCCATGCCCCTTGGCCACTAACATCACTGCCATTGCCTATATTTCCAAAGAAATCAAAACCGCTAAGCATACCTTGCTTAACGGTTTATTTTATACTCTGGGACGGGGCATCAGTTATACTCTGTTGGCAACATTAATTTATTTTGGACTATCTACATTTAAAATTTCCAGTATTTTTCAGGGCTGGGGCGATAAAGTTTTGGGTCCTGTTCTGATTATCATTGGTTTGCTGATGTTTGGCGTAATCAAGATTAATTTTGGCAAGGGCGGAGAAAGAATCGAAAAAATAAAAATCTGGCTGGCGAAAAAAGGCTATATAGGATCTTTACTTTTAGGTGTTTTATTTGCTTTGGCGTTTTGCCCTTATAGTGGAGTTTTATTTTTCGGCGCGCTTATTCCTTTGGTTTTAAAATCCACTGGGGGTTTAATCTTGCCACCGATTTTTGCTCTTGGCACGGGATTGCCTGTAATTTTATTTTCTTTCGTTATCGCTTTTGCGGTTCAAAAACTTGGTCAGGTTTTTCAGGTTATGCAAAAAATTGAAAAAGTTATGCGTTATTCTGTGGCGACAATTTTTCTTTTGGCTGGCATATATTACACACAATATCTTGTAAAATTTTTAATTAATTTGTCATAAAATGAACAATGCTTTAATTTTTATTTCGTTTTCCATTTTTACCAGTTTGGTTTCTTTTCTTTTGGACAGACAAAAGACAATTTTGGGCTTCAAAAAGGGATTTAAGATGTTTAAAAATATTGTCATTCCTTTTTTGAATATTTTAATTTTGGTTAGTTTATTGTTGTTCATCGTTCCGCCGCAAATGATCGTTAAATATCTGGGCGCCGGTTCAGGCGCGATTGGTTTCGCTATCGCCGCCGTTGTTGGTTCAATCACGCTAATCCCGGGATTTATTTCTTATCCCATTGCTTCCGGTTTGTTAAAACAGGGAGCATCTTATTCCACTGTGGCGGTTTTTATGACAACCCTAATGATGGTCGGCGTGGTTACTTTGCCTTTGGAAATTAAATATTTCGGGAAAAGAGTGGCAATTTTGAGAAACTTATTAAATTTAATAGCCGCCATTATTATTGGCATTTTAATCGGAATAATTTTATGACAAAAAAACACTGGGAAAATTTTAAACCGTATATCTGGCTAGCCAGTTTTGTCATTTTTTCTGTTGGTTCATTTTGGTTTGGTTTTGATCCGGGCAAAACCATCTATCAAAGTTTTACCAAGTCGTTTATTGAAATGATTACTTTTATTCCCTTCCTGTTTATTATTGTTGGTCTGTTCGATGTCTGGTTTCCTAAAGAAAAAATAGAAAAGCATATTGGCCGGGATTCGGGGATAAAAGGAATTTTAATGGTTGTCATTTTGGCCATGCTTCAGGCCGGGCCATTATACGGCGCTTTCCCGGTCGCTTATATTCTTTATAAAAAAGGCGCCAGTATTAAAAATATTTTCATCTATCTGGGAGCGTTTTCCACTTTAAAAATCCCCATGCTCGGCATTGAAATCGGTTATCTGGGTTTAAAATTCACACTGGTGAGAACTTTGGTTGCTTTGCCTTTATTTATAGCAATCGGTTATTTTATGGAATGGTATTTGAGAGATAAGAAATTCAAAATTAACGAGGTATAATAATTTCAATTAAAAATATGGCCCTGCCAATATTTGCGCAAAAAATCAAGAAAACTATAACAAAATATTTCCCATCACCCGCTTGGCCTTGGGAAATTATTAGCGGCCTGTTTATAGTTTTAATATTAATTAATAATTTTGAAATTATTTCGAAAAACTGGGCGTTAAATAATGCTGTCCTTTTTGCTTTCATAATAATACTTATCAATCTTATCTGGGGAATTGTTGATGGTTTAAGCTTTATCTTCACAAGTCTTTTAGAAAAAGGAAGATATAATCGGATGATTTCACGCGTAAAATCATCCGATAAAAAGTTAGCGACTGAAATAATTAAGAATGAATTAGATAATACGATAATTAGCCGATGCGATAAAGAAACAAAGGAACAGATCATCGAAGCAGTATTTAAAAATCTTTCTTTAACATCTTCAGCTATTATTAAAAAGCCAAAAATTTTCAAGAGCGATATTATCGGCGCTTTTTTATGCGTCTTTTTTGTTTTTCTGCCCTGCATTGTGATTTTGCCGTTCTTTTTATTAATAAATAATTTAACCTTGGCGATTTTAGTTTCCAATATAATTGGTTTGGGAATGTTGTTTGCTTTTGGTTATAAATTAGGCTCTTGCACAGACAGAAATAAAATCATAACCGGAATGATCATTATGCTCATTGGCTTGGCGATAATCGCGACAGCTATTGCTTTTGGCGCTTAGAAATTTTTTGAGAAACAAAAATTTTAAAATTAATGAAGTTTGATGAAATTGAAAAATAATAAATTCAAAGCGATTTTATTTTTTGGGCCGCCCGGGTCAGGCAAAAGCACCCAGGCTAAACTTTTAAGCAAGAAAAGCTTTTTCTATATTTCAACCGGCGAAATTCTAAGGAAGCTTGAACAAAATATTAATTTTAGAAAAAGCAATTTAGGGAAAAGGATTGCAAAAATTATGGCTCTGGGCAATTTAATTCCCGACAATACAATGTTTGAATTGCTGCAATGGATATTGGCAGCAGACATAAAAAAGAGGATTTTTAATCTTCAAAGGCAGATCCTGATTTTAGATGGCATGCCCCGTGACATTTCACAAGTTAAAAAAATAAACAGCCTGTTCCACATCATTAAAATAATTGACCTTTATGTAACCGATGATTCAATTCTAATCAAACGGATTGCCGGGAGGGCGAAAAAGGACAGCAGGCCGGATGATAAAAATATTGAAACAATCAGAAAAAGGCTTGCCGTCTATAAAAAAGAAACAGCCAAGGTGTTATCTCGTTACCCCAAAGAAATTATAATTAAAATCAATGGCCTGGGCGCAATTAAGGAAATACACAGGCAAATTAAAGATGAATTAAAAAATATCATCTAATTAATAATCGCTTTAATGAAAAAATATGGAAAATGACATAAACATAACTGGATTGACAACGCAAGAGGCGAACAAGCGGCTTCTGGAATATGGCAAAAATGTCATCAGTGAAGTTCAGCCATCTGTCGCTGCGCTTTTATTGCGCAGATTGTGGGGAGTAATCCCCTGGATGCTTGAGGCGTCTATTTTGATCAATTTAATTATCGGCAAATACGCTGACGCTGTTTTAATTACGCTGATTTTAATTTTTCAGGCGGCGCTTGGCTTTTATCAGGAAAAAAACGCCAAACAGGCCATTTCTCTGTTGAAAAAGAAGCTTTCAATTTTAGTTCGCGTTCAAAGAGACGGCAAATGGCAAACTCTGTCTTCTTCCGAAATAGTTCCCGGCGATTATGTCAGTTTGCAGGCGGGAGATATTGCTCCGGCTGATCTAAAAATCACCAAAGGTTTTATTCTCGCCGACCAGTCCCAGCTTACCGGAGAATCAATGCCCGCAGAAATTAATAGCGGAAAAGTCATGTATGCCGGGTCTTTGATTACTCAAGGCGAAGCTTATGGCATTGTTTCCGCAACCGGTGAAAAAACATATTTTGGCAAGACAGCCAGTCTGGTTCGGTTGGCGGAACGGCCTCCGCTTTTACAGCGTTTAGCTCTCCAAATCGCCAAATACCTTTTGATTCTTGATATTGTTTTGGCAATTGCCGCGTTTATAGTAATGAGCATTTCCGGCGCTTCAATTTTTTCTCTCCTGACTTTTATTTTAATGCTTTTGGTTTTGTCAGTACCGGTTGCTCTGCCTGCCATGTCGACCCTTTCGGCCACTCTGGGAACGGGACAACTCGCCAAAATGGGAGTTCTCGCTACCCGGCTGTCGGCGATTGAAGACGCGGCGGCCATGGGCATTTTATGCCTTGATAAAACAGGGACGCTGACGGAAAACCGGCCCAAGGTTGAAAAAATAATCACTTTTTCCGATTATTCAGAAGATGAAATTTTACATTTAGTTGGGCACACGGTTGCTCTGTCCAGCCCTGATCCGCTTAACCTAGCCTTATTAAATTCAGCCAAAGAAAAAAAATTGATAAAAGATGGCGAGCAAATCGCCCAAATCGCTTTTGAACCGTTTGATCCCAAAACAAAATCATCCGGCGCCTGGTTTTCGGAGCGCGGCCAGCAATTTCATGTCATTAAAGGCGAACCTTTATCGCTGGCCAAACTGACTAATACGCCTTGGGAAAAAATTGCGAATCAAGTAGCGTCCTTGACGCAATCAGGCGACCGAGTAATTGCCGTTGCGATTGGCGATGATACGGCATTAAAATTTGCCGGACTTATTTCCTTGACTGATCCGATAAGGCCCGAGTCTCCTGAATTGATCACCCTTTTAAAAAACAAAGGCGTCAAAGTGGTTCTTCTGACCGGAGATGGCAAAAACACAGCTATAGCAGTGGCGGCCAAGGTTGGCATTGAAGGCGAAGTTGCCCCCGAAGGCTTAGTTTATGAAAAAATTTCTTACGAGACAGCGGAAAAATACAGCATTTTTCCCCGAGTCTTGCCGCAGGATAAATATTTCATTGTTCAGGCGTTGCAAAAAGCCGGCCATGTAGTCGGTATGACCGGCGATGGCGTGAATGATTCACCGGCGCTCCGTCAGGCAAGCGTCGGCATCGCTACGGCCAACGCTCTTGATATTGCCAAGTCTGCCGCCGGCCTTGTTTTGACACAGCCGGGCTTAACCAATATTCCGGCAATGATTAATGTTAGCCGGAGCATTCACCAGCGCTTAAAAACTTGGATTTTAGCTATGATTACCAGAAAATTAGCATTGCCGGCTTTTATTGCCTTGGGCCTGTTAATTTTTAAAGAGCCGGTAATATCGCCTTTTCTGGCTTTTATTTTTATGCTCTTTGGCGATGTGGTAACTTTTAGCCTTTCCAAGGATAATGTCGTGCCATCAGCCAAGCCCGATCGCTGGGATATGCGCAGGTTAGTAACTTATGGCTCAGTTTACGGATTGATTATGTTGTTGATGAGTTTAGCCATATTTTGGATTGCCAGAATCATTTTAGCATTGCCGCTTGTCCAGGTTCAAGCCATAATATTTGTCTGGCTGGTCTTAGTGGCCGGCCAAGCAGCTTTATATTTAGTACGCGCGAGAAAAGTCTTTTGGGCCAAACCTTATCCCGGGCGCTTTTTCGCGGCAACAACAATTTTTACTCTTTTACTGGCGCTAATCATGTCAACTTTTGGCCTGTTTATGCCGTCAATTTCTATCGCTTGGTTTGGGATATTGCTAATTGCCGCTTTTTGTTATGTCTTAATCGGCAACGGAATTTTATTATTATTTAGTAAACTTAAATTAAATCTATGAACGAACAACAAAAACAAGACCCGAAGTTCGCCAAATTTCACGGGATTGACCGGGAAAAATTTCAGTGGAATCCGGTAATTGACGAGAACAAATGCATCGGTTGCGGAATGTGCGTTACTTCTTGCAGCCGTGGCGTGTATAAGTATGACTACGAAAACAAAAAATCCAAAGTGGTCAATCCGACCAACTGCATGGTGGCCTGCCAGACCTGCGCCAATCTGTGTCCGATGGGAGCTATCGCTTTTGCCGAAGAAAATGACACGCCGAGAAAAAAAGCCCAGCGAATAGTCAGTGATTTTGACTTGCTTCCCAAAGCCAAAGAGGAATTGGAAAAAAGAAAAGAAGATTTGAAATTGTAATTTATGAAAAATAAACCAATAGAAATTTCCATTGAAACAGCTAAGAAAAAAATTGATTCAGATGTTCTCTTTGTTGATGTAAGAGAAAAAGAAGAATTGCAAGAAATGGCTTATGCTATTTCCAATATCGTTAATATTCCGCTTAGTCAATTTGAAAAACGATTTAGCGAATTGCCGAAAAATAGAGAACTGATATTGGTTTGTCGACGCGGTCGACGCAGTTTAATTGCCACGGAATTTTTGCTTAGTCAAGGTTTTTCAAAAGTTTCAAATATGCAAGGAGGAATTTTGGGGTGGATTGACGCAGGCTTTCCGGTTAGAAGCGAAAAATATAATTAAATTTAAAGTAAATAAGTAAATAATTTTTAATAAACTAACAAAAAAATGTGGCAGAGCACGATCACTCGCACGCGACAGCTTCCAAAAATTTAGTTTGGTCAATCGGCATCAATGTCATTATTGTCGTTTTTGAAATTATTTTTGGGCTGCTTTCGCGAAGTTTTGCATTAATTACTGATGCGTTGCATAATGTAGCGGATATTGGCTCTATGGTTTTGAGCCTATGGGGTGAAAAATTGGCGGATAAACCGCAAACCGAGAAAAAAACTTACGGCTATAAACGCGCCGAAATTTTGATTGCTTTTGTGAATGGCGGCGTTCTTTTGGGAGTGGTTGGGTTTGTTTTAGTGGAAGCAATCATTCGACTTTTTAGACCGGAGCCGGTATCCGGCATGACGATGATGATCGTTGCCGGTGTCGCGCTTTTAGGCAATGGGTTGGCGACTTATCTTTTGCAAAAAGGAGCCGATAAAAATTTAAACTTAAAAAGCGCCTGGCTCCATTCTCTGCAAGACGCTTTGTTTTCCTTGGGAGTTGTCGTTAGCGCGGTAATCATTTATTTTACCGGCTGGAATCGGCTGGATTCTTTGGCCTCTATCATAATATCTCTTTTCTTGCTTAAGGAAATTGTTGTTATTTTAATTGAGGCGGTTGATATGTTGATGGATTCAGTACCGGCTGGAATAGATTTTAATGAAGTTAAGACGAAGCTATCGGCTTTGCCCGGAATAATTGAGGTGAATGATCTGCACATCTGGCAGACTGGGAGTGAAAATAAACTGCTGAGCGCCCACCTAAAAACGAAAGATTTGGAACCAAAAGAAAGGATGAAGATCATCGCCAAAGCGCAAGACTTTTTAGAGAAAGACTATCATATTGAACACGTTACTCTGCAGATCGTTTCAGAAGAAGAAACCAAAATTTTAAAACTAACTTGCAACCATTGCAATTAAAATGTTTATGAAAAATAAAATTATCATCCCCACAGTTTTATTTATTGTCGTTTTGATTTTTTCATTTTTTGCCCTCGCAAAAGAAAAAGATAAAACCTTGCCGGTAGCAAATAAAACGACAACAGAGAATCAATCAGCCGGCCAAATCATTCTTTTTTATGGCGACGGCTGTCCGCATTGCGCGATTGTTGAAGAATACATAAAAGAAAATAATATCAACGATAAAATTTCTTTCGCTCAAAAAGAAGTTTATTATAATCAAAACAACGCCAAAGAATTGGAAGCTAAGGCGAAAATTTGCGGATTGCCGACTGATTCAATCGGCGTGCCTTTTCTTTGGGACGGTGAAAAATGTTTAATTGGCGATCAAGACATTATCGATTTCTTTAAGCAAAAAACTAATGGGCAATAATATGAAAAAAATATCAATTTATTTTTTATCTATTTTCGCGATTAGCTTTCTTTTCGCCGAAAAAGCTTTGGCCGTTTGCCCAATTTGCACCATTGCTGTCGGAGCCGGAGTCGGACTTTCCCGCTGGCTGGGAATTGATGACGCAATAACCGGATTATGGGTCGGCGGGCTTATTGTTTCTATGATTACTTGGACAGAAAGCTGGCTAGATAAGAAAAATATCCGCTTCAAGGGTAGAATAATTGTAAACACTCTTGGTTATTATATTTTAGTTATTCTGCCTCTTTACTTTTCCGGCATTATTGGCAATCCGCAAAATCAACTCTTTTGCTTTTGCGGCTTTAATATTGATAAACTGCTTTTTGGCATAATTAGCGGCAGTATATCTTTTTGGTTTGGCGCGAGCTGGTATTTTTATTTGAAAGAAAAAAACAACGGCCACGCATATTTTCCTTTCCAAAAAGTAGTGATGCCAATCGCGCCTTTAATAATCTTAAGTTTAATTTACTATTTTCTAACCAAATAATAATTAAATAAATTTATGGAAAACAATAACCCTATTAAAAACACTGATGAATTTATTAAAAAAATTTTAGATTCAAAAAAGAAAGAAAAATTTGATTTGTCGGCAGACGAGGATTTATCTTTAGCCCTTATGAACTTGATTTCCATGGAAGAACATTTTTTCTTTTCCGGGGCCAAAGGCAAGGAGGAAAAATATTTTGATCTTTTGAATGAGACAAGAAAAATGAGAATAGAGCTAATGAAAAAAATAGAGAAAAATCCAAGTTATGAAGACCACTGCATAATGAAACATTTACTGGCTGCTTCAATGAGATTAATGGAAGTGGGAACGAAAAAATTGTCAGAAAATAAAAAGGAAGAGGCCTATGATTTATTTGAGAAATCTTACAATTTATATTCTTTATTCTGGGGTCTGAATTTAAAATTAATTAAAAATGACAATATTAAAAAAATAGATGACAACACTTTGAATAAACATGATAAAGAGAAAAGGGGATTTATGGGCAAACTAGGCGAATTAGTCCAAAAAGTAATTGATTGTTGCATTGAGTAGATTCCAAATGGTCTTTGTCCTGAGCGCGATTTTATTAAAAAAGAATAAGTAAATTACCAAATTTCTCCTGCAAAAGTATGGTGAACGGCAAGGTAGGGTAGAGCGGGGAGTTTTAAGATAATGGCGATAAATTCGGTATATAAACATACTCACTTTGCCGCTGGATTATGGTTCTAACATCCTTCACGATGCGGAGCCAAAATAAAAAATCCTGGCTTACTGTCGGGTTTTTTCTTTTTGTGGAGTATTTGGCTAAAATTTGCTATATTATTATAATAAACCATATGCGAATAAGAGACTGGAATCTTCCCAACATTTTAAGCTTAAGCAGGATAGCTTTAGCCTTTGTTTTTGCTGTGCTTTTGTTCAACTCTTACAAATTTTGGGCGGCGGGGGTTTTTCTCTTAGCGGTTTTGACTGATGTTGCCGACGGATACCTGGCCAGAAGATTCAAACAAATTACCACTTTGGGTAAAATTTTGGATCCGGCTGCCGACCGTCTCCTGATGCTCTTGGCTTTTCTTATTTTATTTCTAAATCACGGTTTGCCCCTTGGGCTAGCTATCCTTGCCATAAGTTATCACTTGTTTATAATTTTCGGCTGGGTTATGGTTTTCCAGACCAAGAACATCGCGATTTCCCATACTTTTTGGGGCAAGCTGAATTCTTTTCTGCAGACAGTGATGTTTTTCGCGGTTATTTTTGATTTCTATCCGCAAATATTTTTCGCTATTGTAACCTTCTCAATTCTTGTTGCGCTTTTAAGCTATCTGGTTAAAGGTTTGCAAGTTTGGAAGGGGCAGAAATCTCCATGATATTTTTGATTAAATGTCTATACTTTATGATGCCGGCGTACCTGGCTAACATGGCGCCGGTTTTTGCTCAAAAGTTAGGTATCTTAAAATTTTTAAATAAGCCGGTGGACGGTGGCAGGGAGATGGGTGGTAAAAGAATTTTTGGCGATCATAAAACTTGGCGAGGATTTGCGGTCGGAATTCTCTTTGCTATGGCCACCGCATGCTTGCAACGTTTTTTATACTCTGCACCATTTTTCCAAAAGATAAGCTTAATAAATTATTCTGGAACGCACTGGTGCCTATTGGGTTTTCTTCTTGGTTTTGGAGCCCTATTTGGAGATTTAATAAAAAGTTTTTTTAAACGCAGGGTAAATATCGCCCCCGGCGCTCCATGGATACCTTTTGACCAGTTTGATTTTGTTATCGGGGCACTTATTTTTGCCGCGCCGATTTATTTTCCTTCTTGGCCGACTGTGGTCGTGATTTTGCTCGTAAGCTTCATTCTTCACGTCCTCGCGAATAACCTCGGTTATCTTTTGAAGATCAAAAATACGCGTTGGTAAATCTCCTTGAAATTTAGGACAAAAACTGATAAAATCAGCTCATGGGAAAACTTTATATTATCGCTACCCCAATTGGAAATCTGGAGGATATTACCTTGCGCGCTCTTCGGATTTTGAAAGAGGTTGATTTTATTTTGTGCGAGGATACGAGGCAAACGAGAAAATTGCTCGATAAATACGATATCAAAAAAGCAACCCTCAGCTATCACCAGCATAGTAAGCTGCAAAAAATTGAACAAATTATTGAACTTTTGCGCAATGGTAAAAATTTAGCCCTGGTTTCCGACGCCGGTACGCCGGCTATTTCCGATCCGGGCGGAAAATTGGCTGAAGAAGTTTTGCGGGCCCTGGGCGATGAAGTTAAAATAGTTCCTATTCCCGGACCTTCGGCCGTGACAGCCGCGGCCAGTATTTCCGGATTTCCGACCGATAAATTTTTATTCTTAGGATTTCCGCCGCATAAAAAGGGACGCAATAAATTTTTCCAAAAGATTGTTGAGTCTGAATTTACAACAATATTTTACGAATCAACTTATAGAATTTTAAAATCCTTGGAAGAATTACGGGCAGCGGCAGGGGAGAGGGAAATAGTTGTTTGCCGGGAATTGACCAAAATGTTTGAAACGACTTATCGCGGGACGGTTAGCGAAGCTATAGAAAAATTAAAAGCCGATACTACCAAGGGGGAATTCGCCGTGGTGGTAAGCGCTAAAAAAAATATAATATGAATAAAAAAGTAAATAAATTTTATATCACTACCCCGATTTATTACGTGAACGCCAAGCCGCATATTGGCCATGCCTACACGACCATCACGGCTGACGTTTTGGCGCGCTATCATAGGATCCGGGGCGAGGACGTTTATTTTTTGACCGGGACCGACGAGCACGGGGCCAAAATCCAGCAGATTGCGGATAAAGCCGGGAAAAAACCCAAGGAATTCGTAGATGAAATTTCCGCGGCCTTTTCCGCCGCCTGGGATACCCTTGATATTTCAAATGACAATTTTATCCGGACGACCGATCCGGCGCACGAAGAGGTGGTTAAGGCGGTTGCCCAGGAACTTTTTGATAAGAAATTTATTTATAAAGGAAAATATGAGGCGCTATACTGCGTCGGCTGCGAACAATACAAAACCAGGGCGGAATTGGTTGACGGGAAATGCCCTGACCATAAGTGCGAGCCGGAAATACGTTCCGAGGAAGCGTATTTGTTCAGAATGTCAGAATTTCAAAACGAATTATTGAAACGCATTAAAAGTGATAAGTTTAAAATCAGTCCGGAGACGCGTAAAAATGAAATGATTTCTTTTTATGAAAAAGAAGGATTGAAGGACGTTGCTATATCGCGAAAAAAGGAAAACGTACCTTGGGGAATTGAGTTGCCTTTTGACAAAAATCACACGCTCTACGTCTGGATCGACGCTTTCCTGAATTATTTAACCGGGCTTGGCTGGCCGGAGAATAAAGACAAGTATAAAAAATTCTGGCCGGCGGATATTCAACTGATGAGCAAAGATATTTTGCGCGTTCACGCGACGATTTGGCCGGCGATGCTTTTGGCCATGGGCGAAAAATTGCCGAAACAAATATTTGTCCACGGATATTTTACGATTGACGGACAAAAAATGAGCAAGTCGCTCGGCAATGTTGTCGATCCCGTGGAACTGGCTCAAAAATACGGAGTGGACGAAGTTCGCTATTTTCTGTCGCGAGAAATTTCTTTCGGTGAGGACGGAGATTTCAGTTTCATCCGTCTGGAAGGAAGATATAACGCTGACTTGGCAAACGGTTTAGGAAATTTGGCCGCTCGAGTTTTGACGATGTGTGAAAAATATTTCGACGGAAAAATCCCGGAGAAGACAAGTGGCAGCGTCGAGCGGACTTGGCAGAGCTATGAAATAAATATGGAAAAACTCGCGCCGCATTTGGCCCTGAAAGATGTTTGGGATTTGATTGCTTTTTGTGATCAATTCATCAATACAGAAGCGCCCTGGCAACTCGCCAAAGTTGATAGAGAAAGATTGGCCAAAGTGATTTACACTCTGCTTGAAACTATCCGCCATATTGCCTGGCTTATCGCGCCCTTTATGCCAATGACTTCGGATAAAATTTTTGAACAGCTCGGTTTGAAACCGGAAACGGAAAAGAAAAAAAGTTTGGAAGAAGCGAAAGTTTGGGGCGGGCTCATTCCGGGGAAGAAAATCAAAAAAGGCTCCTCGCTCTTTCCTAGACTCGCAAAATAATATATAAAATTTATGGTCCTGTTTGACCTCATTTTACTTCTAATTCTCGGCGGATTTGTGCTCTACGGCTTATGGTTCGGCCTTATCCACATGGTCGGGGTTTTGGTCGGTACGATTGCCGGCGCTTTTTTGGCAGCCCGCTGGTATGACAGCGTCGCTTCATGGTTTAGTTTTATCTTCGGCCGGGACAGTAATACTGCCAAGGTTCTGTGCTTTTTATTTCTTTTTATCCTTATTAATCGTTTCGTCGGCCTGGCTTTTTGGTTGGTTGATAAAATATTTTCATTTTTAACAATTATCCCCTTTTTAAAAACCATAAATCGGCTGCTCGGCGCCGTGTTTGGATTTTTGGAGGGTGTTTTGGTTTTAGGTTTGACGTTATATATGGCCTCCCGTTTTCCGTTGGGAGATTGGTTTACGTCCTCCTTATCCGATTCGCGGGTAGGATACTTTTTAATGACTGTTGGAAAAGTTCTAAAACCGCTTCTGCCGGAAGTTATTAAACAGCTGAAATCTTATGTTGTTTGATACTCACGCCCATTTAAACTTTGAGGCTTTTAATAATGATTGGCAGGAAACTGCCAAGAGGGCGCTTGATGCCGGGATTAATATAATAAATGTCGGCAGCAATTTGGAGACCAGCAAAAAAGCCGTGGAGATCGCCGAGGAATTTTCAGAAGGAGTTTGGGCGGCTGTCGGCCTGCATCCGATCCATGTTCTCGATGAGCAAATTGATATCGGCGAGTATAAAAAATTAGCGGTTCATCCGAAGGTTGTCGCTCTCGGGGAAGTGGGCTTGGATTATTACCGTCTGCCTACCACAATCCGGCCGGAGCAAGCAGGCGGCGCGATAGGAGGCAGGCAGATAAAAACGTCAAATGAGGTTAAGGATTTACAAAAGGATCTTTTGAAAAATTTTATAGAACTTTCCGAGACAACAAGACTGCCGCTCATTGTTCATTGTCGAGAGGCTCATGCCGATTTAATTAATCTTTTGGAAAATTTTAATCGTGAATCGCGGGGTTTTGACGCCAGGGGAGTGATGCATTGTTTCAGCGGCAGCTGGGATGAGGCGAAACATTATTTTAATTTAGGGTTTCTAATTTCTTTTACCGGAATAATTACCTTTGCCCATTATGAGGGAGAGACCCTAAAAAAGGCGCCGCTCTCAAAAATAATGGTGGAAACCGATTGTCCGTATCTGACTCCCGAACCGCACCGCGGCGGGAGGAATGAGCCGGCTTACGTGGAATACGTTGCCCGCGAGGTCGCCAGAGTGAAGGAAATTTCTTATGAAGAAGTTGCCCGCGAAACGACCGGAAACGCCCTTGGGCTTTTTCGAAAATTAAGCATAAAGGAATGAACAAACCCCGGTAAAACCGGGGTTTTAAATTAGAGGGGGTTGACTTATTCATTTGATAAGTTTAAGATAGGGGAAGTAGAAACTTAATTTTATCGTAATCATTTCATAATATAATATTAATAGAAATATAGGTATTTTCCTTTAAATTCAACAAATTTTAAAAAATTATTGTGAAATAAAAATTCACAAAAAGGAGAAAAATATGACTATTTTAGTCGTGGAAGACGAGTATAAAATCACCCGTTTTATCCAAAGAGGGCTTGAGATGGAGCATTACACCGTTGATGTGGCTTACGACGGTGAGGAGGCTCTAAAAAAAGTCGGAGTTAACGATTATGATCTGATTATTCTTGATTTGATGTTGCCCAAGAAAGATGGAATTGAGGTCTGCAAAGAAATCAGAGAAAGAAAAATAGACGCGCCCATTATAATGCTTACCGCCAGAGACACGATCGAGGATCGCATCCGCGGATTGGACCAAGGCGCCGACGACTATGTGGTTAAGCCGTTTGCCTTTGGGGAACTTCTGGCAAGAATCAGGGCCCTTTTGCGCCGGGAAAAAACGGTCAAAAGATCCGTTTTGCAGATTTCCGATTTGATTTTGGATCCGGCTACCCACGAAGTAACTAGAGCCGGACAAGCGGTACCTCTGACGAGCAAAGAATACCGCCTGCTTGATTATTTTATGCGCCGTCCGGGGCAGGTTTGCACAAGAACGATGATTGGCGAACATATTTGGGGATAT
>Ga0315286_10000188_pt1 | contig 46824 bp, 33 predicted proteins | sample YL17G10_0_MG_FD_205038 | JGI IMG/M metagenome (GOLD analysis project Ga0315286, IMG submission 205038) | Sediment microbial communities from Yellowstone Lake, YNP, Wyoming, USA - YL17G10_0 | ecosystem: Environmental > Aquatic > Freshwater > Lake > Sediment | place: USA: Wyoming | collected...
CCAGGGAGTTTCCTTGACGGATATTGCGTCCGATTCCCTTCAACAGCAGATGCGGCTCGCCGTCCAAACCGGCCGTCCGATCGAGATAGCGGAGCGCCAGAGACATGCGGGCGATTTCCACCGCTTCCGGATCGATATCGACGCCGTAAAGACATTGGTCGATAATGGCCCGCGCGATAGGAGGCGCTAAAAAGCGCTCATCAGCCACTTCGACGAGGAACGACAAACGCCGGGGATCGGCCGGATGGGCCTCGAACCAAGCGAGAATATGCGCTTCCAGATAATCGTAGACGCCCAAGAGAAATCCGGCGCTGCCGCAGGCCGGATCGAGAACGCGCAGACGGAGCAGCTCCTCGGGGCTTTTATTCTTGGTCAGCGGGGCCAGAGTTTTCCGTACGACGCGCCGCACGATCCACGGCGGAGTGTAAACAGCGCCTTTGGTTCTTTGGTACTCCGGCTTGTATTCGTCGTCGACGTCGTTTCCGATGACGCGCAATCGTTTTCCCAAATATCGCTCATAAATCCCGCCCAGCAGTTCGAGCGGCACGACATCGAACCGATAGGGATGAGGAGAATACAGCGAATCCGTGATTTCCCGAAAGATCCGGCCTTTGAGCCACCAGGAGCGCAGACGCGAATCGATCCCGGTCGGATCGTCTTCTCCCGAGGCCGGAAAAAGAATGCCGTCGTAGATTCGGCAGTAGCGCTTATCGTGCTCCTCGAGGAATAATGGCCAGAACCCATCCTCATGCTGGCCCATTTCCAAAAGCGTGCCGGTTTCCTCGTAGCCGAATTCTTCGCAAATTCTCAGAAAGATGATCCGATCCAGGATTCTTTGGGCCGCGGCGGAAATGCAGGCGGGTTCCCGTTCTTTGCCGTATCGCAGGATCGATTTGGCCAGCTCCTTCCGCCACTTCGATAATTTCTCCTCGAAATCCTGGTCCATCGTTTTGCTGCCTTTGGGGCGTTCGTCGTCCGGAAGACGGCGGGACAATGAGCCCGCATCGATCGCTTCCTTGGCGAAAAAATCCCAAAGCCAATCAAAATGGGCGAGATAATCTTCAAAGCGAAGATATCGGATGCGGGCAATATCCGCATCATCGTCACTTTTAGGCTGGATGCGGCAATCGTAAACGGAGAGCTCCTCGAAATCGAAAGCGTAGCTGACCTTGAAACCCTCCGACCAGCCGTAGCATCGTACTTGATAGGCGATCCCCGGATCGTCTTTGAGATCGGCTTCAAATTTTTTGACGTCGATATAGAGGACCCTTCTCTCATGGGAAAGAAGGCAATAATCCGGCCTTCGATGCGTGGTCCCTTCCTGTTTAAGTCGCCGAGCAGCGCGGCCTTGGATACGGTATTCCTGTCTGACCTGGTGGGGATTGGATGCGTCCCAGCCGAACACCGCCAGAAATTTTTCGACCCAAGTCCGGGCCGTCGCTTCGGACTGGCCCCTGAGCACGCCGTTTCGATTGAATGCCGCGAATTCGGCCAGCAACTCGCCAAGCTTTTTCTTAGCGATCGTTTTTGCATCCATGATTCACCCTGGGGTTAGAAAGACAATTTTGCCCAATCGCCCGCTGCTCGGCGATTTCTCCATGAATCGCCGATTGAACTGCAATATATTGCCGTGTTTTCTAAGATGAAAACGACAAAAACGATAAGGGCGATCGAAAGGATCATGGGGAGAGTTTTAGGAGTATATAAGGATTTGCTTTTTCGTTCTGCACGAATTGTGCTCCCATTAAGCGGGGAATCGACGCTCCCCATCACGAAAAAGGATAATCCCGGACGCGGATCGAGTCAAGAACAAGAAATTCGCCGCGAAAGAGGCGGGCGGGCCGGCGCAGCACGGATAAGGTCGGGGCTCCCTGAAAGGCCGGGAAGCGCCCCGGTTCCGACGCGGGAATCAGGCCGAGAAAACGTCAATCAGAGTCGACGCTCGATCAGGAGATGAGGTGGAAGCCTTTTCCCATAGCAGCCACTAGATCATAGCGGCCACCAGTTCGGTATGTCATTTCCTTATTTGCTTTTCGCCCTCTGGCGTATTCGATGCACGAGGCATTTCCTGGGGCAAGATCTTCATTCGGGGCAAGGAGAGAAGACTTGGCCAGGGCCGCAACTCTGGAAGACGAAGGGCCAATGGATCGGCCCGGAGCGGGGCATAAGAGATCCGGGCGGCCTGCTGCGTCTCGCTCGTCATCCGGAATTTTTGGATGCGGTGATTCAGGATGTCGCTCACGTAAACGTAACCGGAATTATCCACCGTCACTCCTTCAACCGTATTAAATTGACCGTCCCCGCTTCCTGTCACCCCCCACTTCGTCATAAAAGTCCCGCTTGAAGTGAATTTCTGGACGCGGTTATTGAGAAAATCGGCAACGTAAACAAAGCCGGCTCTGTCTATGGCGACTCCATCCGGAATAATAAACTGGCCATCTTGAGATCCCCGGCTTCCCCATTTCGTCACAAAAGTGCCATCCGAAGTAAATTTCTGGATACGATTATTACTGCATTCAGCCACATATACATAGCCTGAGCCGTCCACGGCAATTCCATAGGGATCCTGGAATTGACCATCCCCGCTTCCCTGAACGCCGCCCCACCTGGCCACAAAAGTCCCGCTTGAGGTATATTTTTCGATGCGGTGATATTGTGATATGACCACATAAACGTAGCCTGAGTTGTCTACGGCTACTCCCCAAGGGCTAAACCATTCGGGATAGTATCCCCACTTGGTCAAGAAGGTCCCGGTCGAATCGAATTTCTGGATGCGATGATTGCCGGTTTCCGTTACGTAGATATTCCCGGAGCTATCGACGGCGACTCCGAGAGGAACGTTAAATTGGCCGTTGCCGCCTCCCTGGCTTCCCCACTTTGTGAGAAAGGTTCCGTTTGATGAAAATTTCTGGATGCGATGATTTTTCTTATCAGCGACATAAATGTTGCCTGAGCCGTCCACCGCCAAATATCCTGGTTCGTTGAACTGACCATCGCCGCTTCCCTGGCTTCCCCATTTTGCGACGAATTCGTATTTATATCCCGCGAGCGTCGCGGTAACATCGGCTGTTTGACCTCCCAAGACTATCACTCCGCCTTCCCACTTGCCGTAATTTTCAAGTTCGAGCTTCAAATTGTGGGAACCGGTGGCGATGTTTGTCAGGGTGCAATCCGTCCTCTGGTTCGTGTCAGTGCCGTCCAAATAGACTTTAGCGCCGGTGGGCGTTGAGGTGATGGCGACATTGCCGACCTGGGGTGCGGATGGTCCGGCCGGCTCTTTCTTATTCAGTAAAACGACCGCAAGAATCCCCCCGCCGACCACCGCCCCGCCCGCAATCAGCCAGGGAAACTTGCCCTTCTTCTTGGCCGGGGCTGCCTGCGCTCCTTTTCCGATTCCGGCCGGTGGTTTTTGTTCCTCTTTTTTCTTCTCCGGATCCGCTTTTATCTCTTCTTTCTTCGCGGTTTCAACAGGCTTATCTTCTTTTTTCTTTATCGGCTCGGCTTTCTTCTCCGGCTCGATCTTTTTCTCAGGTTCCGCTTTCTTCTCTTCGGCCTTCGTTCCGGCCTTTGCCTCCGGCTTCAGAGCAGACTGCTTCGCCGCTTCGTTCTTGGCCTGATAGAACTGCCCGACAAACGCAGCCGGGAAATAGAGGGCTTCGATGTCGCGATCGGGTTGGGCTTCGAAGAGATTTTTCAGGAACCTCGCGCAACTCGCCCTCTCCCCGAGCGCATAGTAGCACAGGGCAAGATAGAGGCAGGCTTCGGACGTCTCTTCCTTCGTTTTGGCCATGTTGAGCCCCTCGAGGAGCTGGATGATGGCCTCTTTGTGCTCGCCTTCATTGCTGAGCTTTTTCCCGGCCTGAATCCGTTTGGCCGTTTCGCTCTGACCTTGATCGGGAATCTGAGACAAATTCTCTGAAACGAGAAACACGAGAAAAAGAAAAAGCGTTGGCAAAACCCATCTTTGAGATGACCCGACGCGTTTTGTCATACCTCTATTTCTCAGTCGTCAGACTATAAATCTATGAAAATCATATGGCCGGCCTGGAAATAAGTCAAGTCAGCATTGCCGCGGCATTTCGAATTTGGGGGACACAATACCCATTTCCGTAATTCGAAATTTATCCCAATAATCGAAATATCGGGGACACACTATTCATTTCCATGATCGGGTGCGTATTACGGAATACAGAATTCCTGGGACACGATACGAAATCCAGAGATTTCGTTCATGTCCCGGAATTCCGTCCGCCTTCTATCGGCAATATTAGAATAGAAGGCCGATCAGCCGTTGTGTTTTGCCGGAAATTCTGTTAATTATTATCCTTTCATTCCTTCGTTTAAGCGCAAAACGTGAGGAGGTGCGGACGATGAGAAAAGCGATCCTAATCCCTTCTGCGGCGCTTTTGTGCTTGTCTTTTATTACCAGCAATTCCGCGTGTAAAAAAGCCGCAGAGCCTCCGCGGGGAACTCTTGCCGAGCTGGTCGAGCGGACGAAAGGAATGACGACGATGGATATCAAAAAAGAGCCCTTCGGAAACCTTCCCGACGGGACGCCTGTCGACATCTATAATCTGACGAATAATAACGGTTTGAGAGCGCGCCTTATGACCTATGGCGCGACGCTCGTGTCGCTCATGCTCCCCGACCGCCAGGGGAAATTCGAAGACTGTGTCCTCGGATACGACACCCTGGACGGCTATCTCAAGAACAGCCCGTATTTCGGCTCGATCGTCGGCCGCTATGGAAACAGGGTCGCCCAAGGCCGCTTCACCTTGAACGGAATGACGTATACCCTGGCCAGGAACAACGGCGAAAACCATCTTCACGGCGGGCTCAAGGGATTCGATAAAGTCGTCTGGAAGGAAGAACCCCTCGCCGAAACGAGCGGCGTGGGCGTCAAATTCAGCTATCTCAGCAAGGACGGCGAGGAAGGCTATCCCGGGAATCTGAATTGCACCGTGACCTATCTGTTGAACAACGACAATGAGTTGCGGATCGACTACGAAGCGACGACGGACAAATCGACCCCGGTCAACCTGACCCATCACAGCTATTTCAATTTCAGCGGCGGCAAGCACGATATCCTCGGCCACGAACTGACGCTCAATGCCGACCGCTACACTCCCGTCGACGCCGGGCTGATCCCGACCGGGGAACTTCGTGCCGTCAAGGGCTCGCCCATGGACTTTACAACGCCTCAGACGATCGGCTCGAGAATCGACCAGGTCCCCGGGGGGTACGACCACAACTACGTATTGAACGGCGGAGGCGGGGTGATGGCTCTCGCCGCCCGCGTTTATGAACCGGCGAGCGGCCGGATAATGGAGATTTGGACGATCGAGCCGGGGATTCAATTCTACTCCGGCAATTTTCTGGACGGCACGATCAAAGGAAAAGGGGGGATCGTTTATGGCCGCCGTTGGGGATTCTGCCTCGAAACCCAGCATTTCCCCGATTCTCCGAACAAACCGGGCTTTCCGACAACGATTCTGAATCCCGGCGAAACCTTGAGGACGCACACCGTCCATAAATTTTCGGTGAAATAGCAAAGATGGGGGCATGGTCCGTTTTTTTCGAGCATTCGGCATAGTTCCGCGTTTTCGTGAGAGGAACGAGAAAGGAGATCATATCGTGAAAAAACGAAGCGCAGTCATCATTCTTCTCTTTGTCCTGCCTTTCTTTGTCGTTACGGCCGGCGCCCAGGATCGCCTCAAAACGTATCCGGGCTACGAGCAGTACCAAAAGATGAGCAAGGAAATCCAGGGCTCGGTCAAGTCCGGATCCTTGAACGTCGTTTGGAAGGACGACGGTAAAACGTTCGAATACCAGAAGGACGGCAAGGTCTGGCGCTACGACCTCGCGACAAAGAAGACCGCTGAAGTCCCCGGGGCGAAACCTCCCGCCGAGCCGGGCCGGATGGGCCGCCCGGCAGGGGGGCCGGAGCGCGGCCGACAGTTCACTTCGGCGAATTCGCCGGACGAAAAGCTCAAGGCGTTCTATCGCGACCGCAACCTCTGGATCAGCGACGCGGACGGCAAGAACGAATTCGCCGTCACGACCGACGGTGCGGAAAAAACGCGGATCAAGAACGGCTCGGCGAGCTGGGTTTACGGCGAGGAATTGTCTCAGAACACGGCCATCTGGTGGTCGCCGGACGGCAAGAAGGTCGCCTACTATCGTTTCGACGAGAGCAAGGCCCCCGATTATTTCCTCCAGATGGACCAGACCAAGCTCTATACCAAACCGGATATTGAGGCGTATCCGAAGGCCGGTGAACAGAATCCCATCGCTGAAATTTTCATCTATGATCTTGCAGCCAAGACGTCGGTCAAAATCGATGTCCGCGACGGCAAGCCGTTCGAGAACGCGGTGGTCGGGCATTACGCCTATCGCGTCTCGTGGTCCCAGGACGGGAAGGAATTGCTTTTCAACCGGACGAACCGCCGCCAGAACATCCTGGAGTTCGTCGCCGCGGACCCGGCCACGGGCAAATGCCGGGTCATCATCCGCGAGGAATGGCCGACGGGTTGGGTCGAGAATTCGCCGCCCATCCGCTGGTTCAAGGACGGCAAGCGCTTTATCTGGACGTCGGAGCGCGCCGGTTTCTCGAATTTCTATCTCTATGACATCAGCGGCAAATTGCTCGCCCAACTGACCAACCATCCCTTCGAGGTCGGCACTATCGTCAAGCTGGATGAAGCGGCCGGCCTTCTTTTTTACATGGCCCGCGATGGCGATAACTGCATGAAAATGCAGCTCCACCGGGTCGGGCTCAACGGCAAGGGCGATAAGCGACTGACCGACCCGGCCTTCAGCCACAGCGTAAACATCGCCCCGAGCAATAAGTATTTCGTCGACGTCGCCCAGACGCACGACATTCCGGCGACGACGCGGCTGATGGACATGGCGGGGAAGGCGGTCGGCGAGCTCGCCGTGAGCGACTTGACCAAGTTCGACGAGCTCAAGCTGAAGAAAGCCGAGCTGTTCACGTTCAAGTCCGCGGACGGAAGCCGCGACCTTTATGGCATCCTCAACTTTCCGTCCAATTTCGACCCGAACAAGAAATACCCGGTCCTGGTAAGCGTTTACGCCGGACCGGGCTGGAGCGGGGCGCGCGAGACATTCGCCGCGCCGAATCCCATGACCGAGTACGGCTTTATCGTCGCATCGTTCGACACGAGGGGATCTTCGGGGCGGGGCAAGAAGGCCATGGACGCCATTTATGAGCACCTCGGAGTCGTGGAAATGGATGACCAGGCCGCCGGAATGAAATCTTTATGGGACCGGCCGTATATCAACAAGGAGCGCGTCGGGATCTTCGGCACGTCCTACGGCGGTTATGCCTCGGCGCTGTGCCTGCTCCGCCATCCCGATGTCTTCGCCGCGGCGAGCGCATCGTCGGCCGTGACCTCCTGGTATCAATATGACAGCATCTACACCGAGCGCTATATGTGGATTCCCCAGGAGAACAAGGAAGGCTACGAGGCCGGCAACGCCATGACCTATGTCAAGAATATGAAGGGCCGGCTGCTTCTTTACTACGGAACGGCGGACAACAACGTCCATCCGACGAACGCCATGCAGCTCATCCAGGCCCTCCAGCGGGAAGGCAAGAGTTTCGAAGTCCAGGTCGGGCCCGACCTGGGCCATACGGGAGTCAACCAGCAGCGGATGATGGAATTTTTCATCGAGAACCTGGTTCTGCGGTAATTTGAAGCCGGGGACATTGAAGCCGGGGTCAGGTCTCGACTTGACTCCGGATTATTAAATCAAGAAAAAACGCTGCCCGAAGGAATAGGGCAAGCGTCGTGCTCTTCTGAATTCCCGATACGTAAGAATCCTATTCAACTTTTTCGCAAAACGACCGCCCGGCTGAGGGCAATCCGCGGACGCTCTAAAGGTTCGAATCCGGCCGAGACGCATGCGGCGGCCATTTTTTCGAACATCTCATGACCGACATGGAGACGCGGCTCGACGAGAAGGCCGCGGCCGCTGGGCTTGAGAACAGCCCGGACTTCGGAGAGAAGGCGGGCCATATCCGGCGTCTCATGAAGCATCCAGAACATGAGGACGAAATCGACTTCGTCCGCAAGCCCGAGAGTGTTTTCGGATGCGAGATGCGTTCTGATGCGCGACGCGACTCCGGCCCGAAGAGCGCGCTTCGTGATCCCGCGAAGCATCGCCGGATGGATGTCGGCTGCGATCACGAGACCTTTATCGCCGACTAGGCGTACCAGTGGAATGGCGAAATATCCTTTTCCCGCTCCCAAATCGAGAACGGTCTGGCCTTCTTGAACATAAGGCCCAAGGATTTTCTGGGGATTATGGAAAATCCGGCGAAGACGATTATCGAATGTGAAACAGATCCAGGGCGGGCAGGTATGCGGCATCTTCTTTCTCCTGGCTTTGTTCTCCGGTTGAGGAAGTGAACGAACGAGGTCTGGTCTCGACCTGACCCCATTCCTCTAACATGGTCTTCCCGTTAAAAAAAGGTGACATTGTTATGTTTGATTTTCAAGTTTCCACGCTTCGGCCAATGTTCGCAGTTGCGCGTCGGCGTGGGCGAAGAACATCTTATAGCCTTCACAGAAGTGATTTAGCCCGCGGTCGCGCGGATCCCGGATCCGGTCTTTCGGACAACCGCCGCGGCAGAGGAATAGCCAACGGCAGGAATCGCACGGCGGGGGGAGGTCGGCTTTGCGGCGGCCGAAATCGCGCTGTCGGGCCGAGTTCAGCATATGATCGAGCTTCCTCTCCATCACGTTGCCGAGCTTCCATCCGCTTTCGACGAAGAAATCGCAGGCATAGACATCGCCGCTATGCTCGACGACCAGATAATTGCCGCATTCGGCGAGGAGGTCGCATTCGGGCGGCTCGCGGCCGACGTAGCGGAAGAAAACGGAGTCAAAAAACCGGATGAAGGTCGTCGGTGCTCCGTCCTTGAAATCGGAAATCCACAGGTCAAAGACGGCGCACAGGAATTTTCCCAGGTCTTCGCCGTTCGCCGAGAACCGCGCCGATCGGCCGGGAATCTCCGGGTCTGTTTCGACGCAGGGAATGAATTGGATATGAACCAGCCCCAGGGATTTGTGAAAATCGTAGATCTCGCTCGGGAAGCGCGCCGAATAATCATTGACCACGACGAGCGCGTTCACGTTCACGCCGGAATCGAGCAGAAGCTTGGCTGCGTCGGCGGCGTTGCGCCACGTTCTTTGGCCGCCGCTGGATGAGCGGTAGCGGTCATGGATATGCTCGGGGCCGTCGAGCGAGAGGCCGACGAGGAAATTGTATTTTTTCAGGAACGCCGCCCAATCCCGGTCGATGAGGACGCCGTTAGTCTGAAGGCCGTTTCCGACGGTTTTCCCCTTTCCGGAGCGGATTTGGCAGGCGATGGCCTTTTCATAGAAGGGGAGACCCATCAAGGTCGGCTCTCCGCCCTGCCAGCCGATCGAAAGGGCCGGGGCCGGCTGAGCCATGAACTGGCGGATGGTTTCCTCCAAAATATCGTCGCTCATCCGATGGACGGGACTTCCGGGAAAAAGCGCTTCCTTGTCGCGGTAAAAACAATACGCGCAGGCCATGTTGCAATCCGGGCCGGCCGGCTTGATAAGGATCGAGGCCAGGCGTTTCCGCGAATAGAGATTGCGCGCTGTCATGGCAATGGCATGGATTCCGCGACAATATCCAAGCTTAACGGAATCAGGGACATCTTCGAGAAAATTAAGTCTATCAACCGAAGGGCTAAAGAGCAAGTCGTGCCCGTAGCGGCCGGGAGGGAATAAATTGAGAGCGGGAATTGTATATTAGATGTGGAGGCTGAAGATGAAAAAGATCATCCGGACGATCATTCAATTGGCGGCGATAAGCGTCTTAGTTTCCCCGGGCATAGCTCAAGACACGAAGACGACCCTGACCGTCCAGGCCAAAATCTTCGAAGCGGTTCTCGAACACCCCGGCGCGGAGGCCTCAAAGACGGTGCCGGAAATCGTTTTATTCTCCCCCCTCGAACCGGCCGGGGACGCTAAAATTGAAGCACAAAGCGAATTCTTGAAGAAATATTTCGGACTCGACGGGATCAAAGCCCGGGATGCGCCGCCCGAGGTCGAGCTGAGATGGGTCCGCTGGGAGGAGAAAAAAAAGAACTGGCCCGAAGCCGTTCATATCCTCATCCTGAACGGCGAAGAATACCGGATCACTCTCAGCCCGCAGGAGATCGACCCGGCCAAGAAAAGATATGAATTTGTCTTGGCCGTTGACAAGCTGACGCCTCGGAATTCCTCATCGCCGCTGCAATTCGCGGAGAACGTTTTTCGCCGCACTCTTCTCTGGGAATTTCACGGCCCCGCCTATATCGGATTTCGTTTTGCCGATAAATTCTATTTTGTTTCTTACACCGTTGGTCTTGCGCGTTCGTTCCAGACAGGTAGCGTGGGCGGGGGGATCTCCTGGATCCTTTAGGGTAAAGGGGAAATTTCGGGACACGATACTCAATCGGGAGATTGAGTTTATGTCCCGGAATTCTGTCCAGGAATTCCGATCCTTCTCATCCTGAATTATGGTTGATGTCCCCGGAATTATCCCCGTTGAATAATGGTTGATGTCCCCGGAAAAAAAGTGTTGAAATGAATGCTGATATGTGATATATTACATCCAGGTTGGAACTAGAAACTCGGCTAAAGATGACCGCAATTTAAATAATATGAATAAGTTGGCGAAAAAAACGACGGCTGTTCGAAATCATACATCGGACACCGGCCTGATTTTCGACATCAAGCATTTCGCCGTTCACGACGGGCCGGGGATTCGAACGACCGTCTTTTTCAAGGGCTGCCCTCTCCATTGTCTGTGGTGTCATAATCCCGAGGGTATCGATCGAAACTTGGAACTCATCACCCGGCCTTCGCGCTGCGCCCGCTGCTACTCCTGCGTCCCCACTTGTCCTCACAAAGCGATATCCAAAGGATCGAGCAAAGGCCCGGTCATTATTGACCGCGCTAAATGCGACCTTTGCGGTCTGTGCGTCGAAGCCTGCATGTATGAGGCTCTCGAGATCGCCGGTCGATATGACAGCGTCGAGAAAATTATCGCCGAGGTTGAGAAGGACCGCGTCTTTTTCGAACAGTCCGGCGGTGGCGCGACGCTTTCCGGTGGAGAACCTCTTTCCCAGCCCGCGTTTTGCGAGAGAATCCTGGGAGAATTGAATAAAAGGCATATCCCGGTTGCGCTCGACACATCGGGCCTCGTTCCCTGGGAGACCCTCCGGAAAAACGCCCGGCTCGCCGACCTCGTTCTCTATGATCTGAAGATGATGGATGACATGAGGCACCGCAAATACACGGGCGTTTCGAACAAGCTGATCCTGGAGAATTTTAAAAAATTGGCTGCCGAGAAAACGCCTGTCGCGGTTCGCGTTCCGCTGGCGTCTGGGATTAACGACGACGCCGAGAATATCCGCCGGACGATCAAATTCTTGAAATCGCTCAAAACGGTCAAACGCGTCGATCTTTTGCGCTATCATCAAGGCGGCCGGGAAAAATATAAAAACCTGGGAAAATCCGATGATTTCGAGATATTCGAGCCCCCCTCCGAAAAACGGATGGAGGAGATCCGGAAAGCTTTTGCCGGCGCCGGATTCACGGTCACGCTAGGAGGCTGATCATGACCCCGAGAGTCAGGAAATTGCGCGAACAGAGTCTGAAGGCGATCCCGTCCATAACGGACGAGCGCGCCAGGCTGATCACCGAATTCTATAAAAGCCCGGAAGCCAACCGCGTTTCCCCCCCCATCCAGCACGCCCTCGCCTTCAAGTATATTCTCGAACACAAGACCCTCTGCTTCAATGAGGGCGAACTTATCGTCGGGGAGCGCGGACCCGCGCCCAAAGCGACTCCGACCTATCCCGAAGTCACCTGCCACAGCGTCGAGGACCTGGAAATCCTGGATACCAGGCCTAAAACCTCGTTCAAGTCGAATGAAAAAACGAGGGCGTTCTACAAGAAAGAAATCATTCCTTTTTGGCGCGGCCGGTCGATGCGCGACCGGATGATGGCCGAGCTTCCGGAGGCGTGGAAGAACGCTTACGATGCCGGCATCTTCACTGAGTTCATGGAACAGCGCGCCCCGGGCCACACCGTCCTCGACGACAAAATTTATCGCAAGGGAATGCTCGATTTTATCGACGACATCGACGCCGTGATCGCCCGGCTCGATTTTCTCAACGACTCCGAGGCCTTTGACAAGCGCGAGGAACTGAAGGCGATGCGGATCGCGGCCGAGGCCCTGATCATATTCGCCAGGAGGCATGCCGAAAAAGCGCGCGCGTTGGCCAAGACGGAGAAGAATAAAGCGCGCCGGCGGGAGCTGGAGACCATCGCCGAAGTCTGCGACCGGGTTCCGGCGCACGCTCCGCGGAATTTCCGGGAAGCCCTCCAGTATTACTGGTTCGTCCACCTCGGCGTCATCACCGAATATAACACCTGGGACAGCTTCAATCCCGGACGTCTTGACCAGCACTTGTGGCCGTTCTACGCCCAAGGATTGAAAGACGATTCTCTGAGCAAGGATTTTGCCAGGGAGCTTCTCGAATGCTTCTGGGTGAAATTCAATAATCAGCCCGCCCCGCCTAAAGTCGGCGTCACGGCCGAGGAAAGCGGGACCTACACCGATTTCGCCCTGATCAACCTCGGCGGGCTTAAAGCCGACGGAACGGACGGGGTCAACGAGCTTTCTTACCTGATCCTCGACGTCATCGAAGAGATGCGGATTCTTCAGCCGAGCTCCATGGTTCAGATCTCGAGCAAGGGGCCGGACTCCTTTCTCTGGCGGGCCCTGCGCATCGTCAAGACCGGTTTCGGCCAGCCCTCGATTTTCAACACCGATACGATCGTCAAGGAACTCGTCCGGCAGGGGAAAGCCGTCGAGGACGCGCGGAACGGCGGAGCGAGCGGCTGCGTCGAGTCGGGCGCATTCGGCAAGGAAAACTACACCCTGACCGGCTACTTCAACATGCCCAAAGTTTTGGAGATCACTCTCCACAACGGCCTGGACCCGAGGACGGGAAAGGTCATCGGCATGAAAACCGGCGACCCGGCGAAATTCAAGACATATGGCGATCTTTTCGCCGCCTTCAAGACACAGCTCCGCCATTTCGTGGATATCAAAATCGCGGGAAACGCCATCATCGAGCGGCTCTGGGCCACTGTCCTGCCGGCGCCTTTTCTTTCCGTTCTGATCGATGACTGCATCGCGAAGGGCAAGGACTACCATGCCGGAGGAGCGCGCTATAACACGAACTACATCCAGGGCGTCGGCCTGGGCTCGATGACCGACATCCTGACCTCGATTAAATATAACGTCTTCGACAGGAAGACGGTCACGATGAAAGCCCTCCTCGAGGCGCTCGTCAAGAATTACGAGGGGCAAGAGACCTTGCGCCAGCGCTTCCTCAACAAGACACCGAAATACGGCAACGACGACGACTACGCCGACGACGTCATGAAATCCATTTTCGAAGCCTACTTCGAGGCGGTTGACAACCGGCCGAACACCAAGGGCGGAAAACACAGGATCAATCTCCTTCCGACCACGGTCCATGTCTATTTCGGCAAGGTGACTGGGGCGACGGCCGACGGCCGGAAAGCCGCCGAGCCCTTGAGCGAAGGCGTCTCGCCCGTTCAGGGATCGGACCGCAAGGGGCCGACGGGGGTCCTCAAGTCCGCGGGCAAGATCGACCATGTCCGGACGGGCGGAACGCTCCTCAACCAGAAATTTACGCCGCAGCTCCTGGCCGACGACGAGGGGATCAGGAATCTCGGGCACCTGGTTCGGTCCTATTTCAAGCTCGCCGGGCACCATATCCAGTTTAACGTCGTGACCGCGGACACGCTCCGGGACGCGCAGCAGCATCCCGGGAAATACCGCGACCTGATCGTCCGCGTCGCCGGCTACAGCGACTACTTCGTCGACTGCGGTAGCGAGCTCCAGAACGAAATCATCAGGCGGACCGAGCACCAGGGTTTTTAAATTCGGTGACAGACATCACATTACCGAAATTCAATTTAATTCGGTGACAGATAACTCATTACCGGAATTCCTCTTTTCTTTTCAAATCCAGAGATAGATATCTATTTCCTGGAACTCCACATTCTTCTTTGACCTCTGCCTTTAATTCTGGTAATGAGTTATCTGTCACCGAATTCATCGGATAGGGAGGCCGGCATGATTCATTTCCAGGGATCTTTGAGATTGGCATTCTTTCTTTTCGCCGGAATGGGTTTTTTGGCATCAGCCCCCCAGGCCCAGGTCCAGCCTCAGGATATCAAGCCTGTTTCCGTGATGCAGCCCATGCCCGATTTCACTCTGCCCGCTTTTCAGGGCGGCGAAGTGACGATCTCCAAGCTCAAAGGAAAGAATGTGCTCCTCGTCTTTTCGCGCGGGCTGGCCGGCGTCAATCACTGGTGCCATATCTGCAATTACCAATATGCCGACCTGGCTGAGTTCGATAAAGCCCGGCAGATCCGAAAAACATTCAACCTCGAGATCCTCTTCGTCCTGCCGTATTCGCGGGCGCTTGTCCAACAGTGGGCGGATAAATTTGCCGATCAGATGCAGGACATCGAAAACTGGAAAAATCCTCCCGACCCGGCCAAGCTCGACGCCGCCGGAAAGCGCCGGATGGAAATCATCGGGCGCTCCATGCCCAAGCGCTACCTTTATGAAAAGGGGAAGGTCCCATTTCCCTTTCCCATCCTGATCGACGCCGAGCGGAAGGTTTCAAAGGGGCTCGGCCTGTTTACCAAAGACTGGGATGGAGCCAAGATCGAGCAGAATATCCCCACGGTCTATATGATCGATGCCAAGGGTATCGTCCGGCTCAAATACATCAGCCAGAACACCTTCGACCGTCCCTCGGCGGAGTATCTGCTGGGGTTCTTGGAACGGATATTGCGATGACTGTAAGCCCTCATTTAAACTTGACAGTCTTTAATCCGGCAAGCTCCTGATAACGAGCGTAGGCAGCTTTTCTTTTACCATCTAAATTGACATACTCTTTAGCCAATCCATCCAAGTCAGCATTTTTTCTTTGGATTGCTCCTTTGTAGACCCTAAGACTTTCAAGCTCTCTTCCGGAAAGATTCGCGACTTCACGCGCTTGGTCCATAAGTTTTGCGTCATTTTTAATTAAAGAAGATAGTCTAAAAGTAGCTTTTATATTAAGTTCGATAAAAGCATCGCCAGCTATGCGCTCTAAGCCATCGGTCTTACTCATGGATAAATCTGAAATGGCTTTGTCAAATTTTTCGTAGGAAGCAGAAAAATCCGTAAGTTCTTTAACGTCGTTATGATAAAAACGGTAAAAGAAGAAAAAAACGCCCGCCAACACCGCCAGGACAACAATGGGTAACCATTTGTGTTTTTTAATAATTTCCATATTCATGAATATTTAATCGAACACGAACGACGCCTTGAGAACACCGTCCAGGCGGTCGGCCGCGGTCGCGAAGGCCTTTTGCGCATATTCGAGCTTGAAGGCGTGCGTCGCCAGCCAAGAGAGGTCAAGATGCTTGTTGGCGATGAGGCCGAGCGCTTTTTCGAGACAGCGGTTCTGGCGCCGGACGTTCTGAATCGCGATTTCCTTGCGTCGCAGCTTGCGAAAATTGAGGGCGACGCGCTCCTCGATCGGAATCCCGACCTGGAAGACCCGGCCGCCGGGCTTAGCCAGCTCGATCGCCTGATCGATCGCCGCCGGGTCGCCGCTGCACTCGAAAACAGCATCGAGGCCCAATGGCTGGCGCTCGAGAATTATTTTAACGATATCTTCTTTATCCGGATTTCCCGCCCAGACCGCGCCGGCTTTGACGGCCGCGGCGACTCGCGCTTCGGACTTGTCGGTGGCGTAGATTTCCGGGACGCCGGCGGCCTTGGCCGCAAGCACAAGGCAGAGCCCGATCGGCCCGGTCCCCAAAACGGCCATGGCCCGGATGGCGGCCGAATCCGCAAACTGCCAGGCGTGGAGGGCGATCGAAAGGGGTTCGGCCAGGATGCCTTCGGCCATCGATAATTCCTTCGGCAGAGGGAGGCAGTTCCGCTCCGGCATGACGAAAAATTCGGCGAAACACCCGTCCATTTCGCCGGGATGTCCGAGAAAGCGGATACGGCGGCACGTGTTGAAGCGGCTGGCCCGGCACTGGTCGCACTCACCGCATGAGATCGCCGGTTCGATGATGACCCGCTCGCCCGGATTGACCTGCTGAACGCGCGAGCCCACGGCTTCAACTATCGCCGTGCATTCATGCCCGGCGATGGCGGGGTAGGGGATTGTTTCGCCCCCGACTCTTTCAGCGATAAAGTAGTGAAGGTCGCTCCCGCAGAGGCCGGCGACACGCGTCCGCAGCAGAACATCATCCGCCGATCGGATTTCCGGTTTGGGCACATCGCGGATTTCGACCCTTCGCACCCCCGTCAACACGGCGGCTTTCATCGAATTTTCCATATTTTCATGAATCGCATGATCGCGACGCTTTACAAGGCGACGACATGATCAGTATACACTAAAGCGAGCTTAAGAATTTCGTCCATCGATGGTCGGCCCGAACGCCGGCCGGCGGCGTGTTTACGCCCTTTTTTCTTGAGCCTGGCCCTGGATGGCGGTGATGGCAATCGTGTTCACGATATCGGGGACGGTGCAGCCCCGGCTGAGGTCGTTGACCGGCTTGTTCAAACCCTGGATGACCGGCCCGATGGCTACGGCATTGGCCGAGCGCTGGACCGCTTTATAGGTGTTGTTCCCGGTGTTCAGGTCGGGGAAAATGAACACGGTCGCGTGTCCGGCGACCTCGCTGTCGGGCATCTTCGTCGCGGCGACGCTGATATCGATGGCGGCGTCGTATTGGATCGGCCCCTCGATCTTCAGATCGGGGCGGCGATCCCTGGCGAGGCGCGTCGCCGTCCGGACTTTATCGACGTCTTCGCCTTTTCCGGATTCGCCCGTGGAATAGGAAAGCATGGCGACCCGGGGCTCGATCCCGAAGGCCTTCGCTGTCTCGGCTGAGGCGATGGCGATGTCCGCCAGTTGTTCCGGATTGGGATTGGGGTTGACCGCGCAGTCGCCATAGACCAACACCCGGTCGGCCAGGCACATGAAGAACACGCTGGAAATCAAAGAATAGCCGGGTCTCGTCCGGATGAATTCAAAGGCCGGCCGGAGGGTATGTTGGGTCGTGTGGACCGAACCCGAAACCATGCCGTCAGCTAATGCTTTATAAACCATCATCGTCCCGAAATAGCTGACGTCGAGCATCGTGTCCCGGGCCATGTCGCGCGTAATTCCCTTGTGGCGGCGCAGTTCGAAGTAGGCCTCGGCGAAATCTTCAAGCTGCTCCGAGGCGTGAGGGTCGATGATCCGGGCGCGTTTGAGGTCGAGACCCAGGTTCGCGATCTTCTTCCGGATCTCGTCGGCTTGGCCGAGGAGTGTGATGTCCGCGGCATTCCGCCTGATGATGATCTCGGCCGCCCGGAGGATGCGGTCCTCGGTCCCCTCGGGCAGGACGATATGCCGCCGGTTGGCTTTGGCCCGCTCGATGAGATCGTATTCGAACATGATCGGCGTCACTCTCGTCGATCGGACTACGGCGATCCTATCAGCGAGTTCGGTCATGTTCACGCCCGATTCGAAGACGCCCAGGGCCAGGGCGATCTTCCGTTCATTTTCGGGATGGATGACGGAAACGATTGAACTCACCTTCATCGCGGTGGTGAAGGTATTGTCGTCCACGAATATGATCGGAAAATTCGGTCTTTTCAAACCCTCGATCAAACTCAAGATTTTCGGCTCGGGCATATATCCTCCGGTGAGGATGAGCCCGGAGAGGTTTGGCCCTTTATCCGAATACAAGGAGATTAGACTGCCCAGGATGATGTCCGCCCGGTCTCCCGGGGTAATGACCAGGTCGCCGTCGTCGAGGCGTTCCAGGACGTGGCTGAGTTGCATGGCGGCAACTTTTATCGAGCAGACTTCCCGGTCGAGGCCTTGGCCTTCACCGCTGATAAATCGGCCGTTCAGATAACCCACGATTTCGCCCACCGTCAGATAGTTCAAGGCCGGTTCCTCTTTCAGGACGAAAACCGGACCGGTTTCGGCTTTCTTCTCCTCGAGCTGACGGGCGACGCTGTCTAAAAGGGAAGGATTAACCCGGTTCACCACGGTCGCCAGGATCGTGCATCCTTTGTCCTGGAAAGCCTCCCGGGTGAGCTTGGCCGCGGCGACCACATCCTCGGCGCTCCGGCCTTCGCCGCTGACAATCGTCAGGAGCGGGCATCCGAATTGATTGGCGATATCGGCGTTGAAGTCGAACTCGAAGGCGGTCGCCACTCCGGTAAAGTCCGTTCCTATGCAGACGACGAAGTCGCACTGCCGCTCGAGCGCTTTGTATTTATCGACGAGGATTTTAATGAGGCTGTCATACTGGCCCGCCGAGAGCATCGTTCGGGCTTCTTGATGGGTGCAGCCGTAGAGATCTTCATACTTGAACTTCAGTTTATACCTGGTCAAGGCCAACTCGATGAAGTCGTCCTTCCCTTCGCCTGCCTGGACGATGGGGCGGAAGACCCCGATATTTTTGATCCGGTGGGAGAGCAGTTCCAACAGCCCGAGGAGGACGATGGATTTACCGCTCCTGGCTTCCATCGTGGCGAGGTATACGTTTTGACTCATGTTAAGGCTCCATAGGATTTATCATCAACGCGTTATAAAGAAAATAGATCTGGAATTATAAACGCAGATCCAATCTTTTTCAAGTTCCTCCAGCCATGAAACCGGAAGATCGATGCCGCGCTATTCTTTATTCCCTCAGCCCGTTTTTCGACAGCTCTCTCAAATGTCCGCGACTTCCAATAACGGGACGAAATGAGATAAATGGGATGGGCGTCGCCGATCTTAAATAAATCAGCGATTTTTAATCGCGTCAAAGGAAGGGATTTTCAGCCGGGTAGAACACTCCCGCCGGGCGGTTGAAGCCGATATCCTCGACGCCGAGCATCCGGACCGCGGCGAACAGCGCTTTTCCGGCGTGCTTGAACGCTATCGCCGTGTGATGGGGAAATCGCTTCTCGATCAGAACATGACGGTAAAACCTGCCCATTTCTTTGATGGCGAAGACGCCGATGCCGCCGAACGACTTCGGATCAATATCGAGAACTTCTCCCTCCGCGATATAGGAACGCAGAATAGTTTCGGCCGTGGACTGGAGGCGGAAAAGGGTGATATCGCCGGCCCGGATCCTGCCTTCGAGCGTGCCCCGGGTGATGTCGGGTTTCTTGCCCGGCTCCATCAGACGGTGCATGATGAGCTGGTATTTCAGCCCGCCGCCGATGAGGCAGGATGACGATGTGTTTCCGCAGTGAAAGCCCATCCAGAGGTCGGTCGGCCTGTACGGCCCGACTTTTTTCCCGGCGGCTTTGATCATGTCCGCCGGGACGGTGTTGTTGATGTCGAGAAGAGTGGCCGGAAGCTCCGTGGCGCAGGTCGCCATGTATTCGCTCAGGGCCCCGTAGATGTCCACCTCGCACGAGACGGGAATGCCCCGAGTCGTCAGCCTCGAATTGACATAGCACGGGACAAATCCGAAATAGGACTCGTACGAAGGCCAGCATTTATTGGCGAAGATGGCGTATTCGGACGCGCCCAGATTGTTCTCCATGAAGCCGGTCAGCGCGACCTCGTATTGGGCGAGCTTGTCGAGGAGGTCGGGATAGGCGTTGCCCGCGCCGAGCTCCCTGGCCATGTCTTTGGCCACGGCTGTGATCTTCGGCGCGCCCTTCGCTTTGAGAAAAATGTCAAAGAGGTCGAGCTCGGAATTCTCCATGATCTCGACGCCGATATCGTAGAGCGGCTTGATCGGGGCGTTGCAGGCCAGGAAATCCTGGGGCCGCGGCCCGAAGGAAAAAATCTTGAGTTTTTTGAGGCCGAGGATGATCCGGGCGACCGGGATGAAATCGGCGATCATGTCGGCGATGCCCTCGGGCGTCCCGACCGGATATTCGGGAATGTGAAGGCGCAGTTTCCGCAAGCCGGCGTTGTAGGCCGTGTTGAGCAGTCCGCAATAGGCGTCGCCCCGGCCGTCGACCAGATTTTTTCCGGATTCTTCGGCGGCCGCGGCGACCATCACCGGGCCGTCGAACTTCTGGGCGAGAATCGTCGTCGGGCCTTCGGGGCCGAAATTACCGAGATAAAGGGCCAGGGCGTTGGCCTTCTTCTTTTTCAATTCCTCGAGCGCCTTGAGCGCATCCTTTTCGTTTTCGACGATCGTTTCGATCTCGACGGCAGGAATCTTTTTCGCCCGGCAGGCCTTGACGACTTCGACGCGCCGTTTCCGCGACAGCTCGACCGGGAAACAGTCGCGGCTTACGGCCACGATTCCGAGGTTCACCTTCGGCACATTATTCATCGTGACGACTCCTTTTCTGTCCGTAATAAGCCAGCGGTCCGTGCTTGCGCCGGTAATGCTTTTTTAAAATATGGGCCGGCAGGTCCCGGATACGATCGTTCGCGACCCAGGTCAGAATGGCCATCTTGGCCGATTCTTCGAGGGCCACGTTGTTGTTCACGGCCTCGGCGGGCGTCCGCCCCCAGGCGAAGGGCCCGTGCCCGGCGACCAAAACGGCCGGCCGTTCGAGAGGTTTCAGGCGGGCGAAACGTCCGACGATGACTTTTCCGGTGTTGGCTTCGTAGTGCTCTCTCACTTCTTTGGCCGTGAGAAGCCGCGTGACCGGCACCGGGCCGTTGAAGTGGTCGGCATGGGTCGTTCCCAGGCAGGGGATTTCCCGCCGGGCCTGGGCGAAGGCGGTGGCGTATTCACTATGGGCGTGCGATATTCCGCCGATGCCCTCGAACGCGGCGTAGAGAGCGAGATGGGTCGGCGTATCGGACGATGGATTCAGCTTGCCCTCGACGATCTTGCCGTCGAGTTCAAGGACGACCATGTCCGCGGGGCGAAGCTTCTCATAGGATACGCCGCTCGGCTTGATAACAATCAATCCTTTCCCGCGGTCGTAGCCGCTCACGTTGCCGAAGGTCAAGATGACGAGGCCGTGTTTGTGGAGGTCGAGATTGGCCCGCCAGACACGTTCTTTGAGCTCTTTAAGCATGGGTCTCAGCGTCCCGTCAGCTGTCTATCGCGAATTTCGAGCAAATCCTTCATGACATGATAAAGCGAACCGTGCCAGTCTTTCGTTCCGAAGGCGTCGTGAAGCCGGCGGTAGAGAGGATACAGCTCGCCGTAGATTTTATGTTTTTCCGCGTTCGGCGTGAAGGCTTTGGCCTTGACCCCGCACATGGCGGCCTGGGCTTCGCCGAAGTTCGCGTATCCTCCGGCCTGTGTTTCGGCGACGACCGCTCCGGCGATGGCCGAACCGAGGGCGCAGGTCTGTGCCGAGCGGGCGATCGTCATATCCTTGCCGAGGACGTCGGCGTAGACCTGCATGACAAGGGGATTCTTTTCGGCAATGCCGCCGCAGTTCCGGACTTCGTCGATCCGGATCCCGAATTCTTCGAAGCGCCTGATGATCGTCAGCGCGCCGAAGGCCGTGGCTTCAATGAGCGCCAGGTAAATCTCTTCCGGCTTGGTGTGGAGGGTCTGGCCGAGGAGAAGACCGCTCAGCCGCTGGTCGACCAGGATCGTCCGGTTTCCGTTGTTCCAGTCGAGGGCGAGAAGCCCGGATGCGCCCGGCTTGATCTGAGCCGCCCTCTTGGTCAGGGATTCGTGCGAGCCCTTGCCCGGGCCGCCCGGCTGGATATATTCGACGAACCAGTTGAAGATATCTCCTACGGCCGATTGTCCGGCCTCGAGGCCGAAATACCCGGGAAGGACTGAGCCGTCGACGATGCCGCACAGCCCCGGGATGTCCGCGAGCGGGCGGTCGCTCGGCCAGACGCAGATATCGCACGTGCTCGTGCCGATGATTTTGACAAACTTGCCCGGAGCGACGCCCGAGCCTACGGCGCCGAGGTGGGCGTCGAAAGCGCCGACCGCGATCGGAATCCCGGCAGGCAGGCCGAGCGTGCGGGCCCACTCGGGCGCAAGCCGGCCGGCGGCGACGTCGGAAGTATGCGATTGATCGTAAAGCCGATCGCGAAGCGCGCCGAGCTTGGGATCGAGCGTCGCCAGGAAATCCTTGGCCGGGAGGCCGCCCCATTGAGCGTTGAACATCGCCTTGTGGCCGGCCGCGCACCGGCTGCGGAGGATCCTGGCCGGGCGCGTTTCGCCGTTGAGCACGGCCGGGATCCAGTCGCAGCATTCGACCCAGCTCGCGGCGGCGGCGAAGACTCCCGGATCAGCCCGGAGACAATGCCAGATTTTGCTGAAGAACCATTCCGAGGAATACGTCCCGCCGCACTTGGCCAGATACTCGGGATGCTCCCGCGCGGCCAGCGCCGTGATCTCGGCCGCTTCGGCGAATCCGGTGTGGTCCTTCCAGAGCCAGGCCATGGCGTTGGGATTCCGGTGGAATTGCCTTTTGAAGCAGAGCGGCATTCCTTCCCCGTCCACCGGGATCGGAGTCGAACCGGTGGTATCGATGCCGATGCCGATGATTCGCGACGGGTCGAAGTTTTTATTCGCCTTCCTGGCGACGGCTAACGTTTTCCTGACGACGGTCTCGATTCCCTTTAAATAGTCGGCCGGATTTTGTCGGGCGAGGTTCGGATTTTTGGAATCGAAGACAATGCCCGCTTTTCCCGAGAGATAGGTCGCGACTTGGGTCGCGAGTTCGCGGCCCGTCCGAATGTCGACGAGAAGCGCCCGGACGGAATTCGTGCCGAAGTCGAGGCCGAGGGAGCAGCGAGGTCCGGTTGAACTCATTGTTCCTCCACGATCGGACGGCCCGAGAGAGCCGTCCCTGGTGTCGTTATCGGCAGCGCTGCCAGTCCGATTGGGCGAACGTCTGGTCCAATTGTTTCCAGAGGTCCTTGACATTGGAGGTCATGACGATGAGGTCCTGGTTCCAGCCCTTGAGATCCTTGACGAAGTCGGGCAGGAGCTGTTCACGGAAACCCAGCTTGCGGAAGATGTTCAGCGCCGCGACTTGAGGCCGCATCAGCTTGGCGATCACGAGATCCACGTTTCTCTGGACGGCGATGAAATAAAGCTCGCGGATCATGATCGTCCCCAATCCTTTATGCTGGAAGGAACGGGCGATGATGACCCGAATTTCGGCCTGGTGCCGGCTCCATTGCTCGCCCGAGAGCTCGAGCGCGCCGCTGGCGATGATCTTGGACTTGTGCAGGGCGATGATTCGCGCGTCTTCGCCGGTATCGATCCGGCTGAGCCTTTTAGCCACGACTTTCCGGTCGGTGACATCGAACTTGAGATAGGTCCGGTCTTCAAGCGGAAGGTCCCTGTAAAAGTGCATCAGTTTGTCGAGGTCGCGGAGGGTCAACTCCCGGATCGTGATTTCCGTTCCGTCTTTGAGTTTTTCATTTTTTTCCATGATGGCGTGCCCTTCAGGTTGATGGCGTTATCCTCGAAAACACGGTCCAACTATAAAAAGGGGCAAGGAAATTGTCAAGGAGAAGAGCTCGGGGTAAAGGGTCGTCGGCACGCCGGCTTCCCCGGCGAGGAAAATCCGCTCGCCCTCGGATGGGTTCCGAGCAGCATACCCTTCGCTCTGGATAAAGCAGGTAACCGCCCTGAAACACGTACGGCAGGCGGCAGGCTTACCATTGCCCGTCGCGCAAATAGGCGTCGATCGACCGGGCCGCTTTTCTGCCCGCGCCCATGGCGAGGATGACCGTGGCCGCCCCGGTGACGATATCGCCTCCGGCGAAGACCCCTCGTTTCGAGGTCTTGCCCGTGGTTTCGTCGGCGACAATGTTTCCGGTTTTGGACAGTTCCAGGTCGGGCGTCGTCGAAGTCAGGAGGGGATTGGGTCCCTGGCCGATGGCCATGATCACCATATCGATATCGATCACGTGCTCGGAGCCCTTCTTGGGAATCGGCCGTCGCCGGCCCGATTCGTCCGGTTCTCCGAGCTCCATCTGGATGCATTCAATGCCGTTGACCCAGCCTTTTTCGTTGCCGAGGATGCGGATAGGATTCTTTAACAAATAAGGCCGAACCCCTTCTTCGAAGGCGTTTTCGATTTCTTCCTCCCTGGCCGGCATCTGCTCCCGGGCCCGGCGGTAGATGAGATATACGTTTTCGGCTCCGAGGCGGAGCGAAGTCCGGGCCGAATCCATGGCCACATTTCCGCCCCCCACGACGGCGATGTTCCGTCCATAGCGGACGGGCGTTTGGAACTCGGGAAACAGATAGGCTTTCATGAGGTTCACCCGAGTCAGGAATTCGTTCGCCGAGTAGACTCCGTTCAGGTTTTCTCCGGGGATGTTCATGAAATACGGCAGGCCGGCCCCGGTTCCGATGAAGACAGCGTCATACCCGTTTTTCAGGAGGTCGTCGATGGTGAAGGATTTGCCGACGACCTGACTTACCTGGATTTCGGCTCCCAGCTTGGCGATATAGTCGCTCTCCCGTTGGACGATCCATTTGGGCAGCCTGAACTCGGGGATCCCATAGACAAGGACGCCGCCCGGCTTGTGGAGAGCCTCGAAGACGGTGACGCCATGACCCATCTTGATGAGATCGCTGGCCGCGGTCAAACCGGCCGGTCCGGCGCCGACGACGGCGACTTTCTTCCCCGTCGGGCCCGCGTTTTTCGGCATCCGGATGTCGCCCCCCTGGAATTCATAATCCGCCACGAACCGCTCCAGGCGGCCGATGGCGATCGGCTGTTTTTTTTTGGACAGAACGCAGACCGCTTCGCACTGGTCCTCCTGCGGACAGACCCGGCCGCAAATGGCGGGGAGGCTGTTTTTCTCCTTGATTTTGTGGATGGCCGCGAGGAAATCGCCGTTCCTGATGAGCCCGATGAAGGCCGGGATGTCGATATCGACCGGGCATCCGGCGACGCACGGCGACTTCTTGCAGGCGAGGCACCGGGACGCCTCGCGCATCGCGTTCTCCCGCGTATACCCGAGGGCGACTTCGTCGAAGTTCTGAATCCGAAGCTTGGCCTCCTGCTTCGGCATGGGCTCCCGGGTGTTGGCTTTTTTCAACATCCGCTCGGCGGCGGCGAGGCGGCATTCATGATCCCAGAGGGCCCGATGCTCCTCGCGCTTGTACATTTCCGACCTCTTGAGGAGCTCAGGAAAATCCACCTGATGGCCGTCGAATTCCGGGCCGTCGACGCAGACGAACTTCGTCGTGTTGCCCACGGTGATCCGGCAACTTCCGCACATGCCGGTCCCGTCCACCATCAGCGAATTCAGACTGACGATCGTCGGGATCGCAAGCTGTTTGGTGATATCGCAGACGGCCTTCATCATGATGCCGGGGCCGATGGCGACGACGGCATCGATCGTCCCCTTCGCGGCGATGATCCTCCGGAGCTCATCCGTGACGAAACCGTGGCGGCCGGCCGTGCCGTCGTCCGTCGTCACGAACAGCTCGTCGCTCACGGCGCGCATCTCCTCTTCCAGGATGATCATCTCCCTGGTCCGCGCGCCGATGATGGAGATGACCCGGTTTCCGGCCGCTTTGGCGGCCTTGGTGATAGGGTAGACGGGAGCCACGCCTACTCCGCCGCCGATGCAGACCACGGTCCCGGCCTTCCTGATTTCCGTCGGCCGGCCCAACGGCCCGACGATGTCGAGGAATGCCTCTCCGGCCTTGAACATGTCCATTTTTCTGGTGGACACGCCGACAATCTGGACGATCAGAGTGATCGTTCCGCGTTCGGGATGGGAATCGGCGACAGTCAAGGGAATCCGTTCGGCGTAGTCGTCGGCGCGGACGACTACGAATTGACCGGCTCGGACGGTTCGGGCGATCAGGGGAATGTGAATTTCAAAAAGCGCGATACCCGGGGCGAGGTTGTCTTTTCTGAGGATTTCGTTGGTCTGAGGATTCGTGCCTGGACTCATATCCGCTGCTCCTTGCGCTCCGCTGTCCTTCATTTTTGGACGGGAAGATATACGGAGAATGTGCTTCCCTGATCCGGCCGGCTTATGACGTCGATGTGTCCGAGGTGCGAGTCGACGATCTTCTTGGCGATCGTCAGGCCCAGCCCCGTTCCGCTGATTTTGTCCGTTTTTTTGTTTTCGATCCGGAAGAAGTCGTCGAAGATCCGGGGCAGATCGGCCGCGGCGATGCCGATGCCCGTGTCCTGGACGTGAACGCCGATATAATTTTTATCGTCGGTCGTCTCGATCGTGATCGAACCATGGTCGACGTTGTATTTGATCGCGTTGCTGATGAGATTGGTGAAGAGCTTCTCCATGTCCTGGACATCGGCCCGGATCGTCGGCAGATGAGGGGACACGTTCAGCCGGAAAGCGATGTTGCGCTTCTCGGCTTCCGGCCTGAAAAAATCCACGATCTTGGTAATGATGTCGTTGAGGGATACGGGCTCCATCTTCTGGGCGACTTTTCCCGCTTCGATTTTATTGATCTCCAGGAGGTCCTGGACGAGGGCCAGGAGGGATTTAGACCGCTCTTTCGCCCGGATGAGCCATTTGCGCTTCTGCTCCTCGTCCCCGCCCCCCTCTCCGGAAATCACGACGCCCAGCCAGCCTTCGATCGCGGCCAACGGCGAACGGAGCTCATGGGCCACCATGGAGACGAACTGGGATTTGATTTTTTCGATCTCCTTGAGCTTGGTGATATCCCTCATGACCGTGACGGCTCCGAGGAGTGTCCCCTTTTCGTCCCGCACGGGGGCCATCTGGGCCATCAAAACCGACTTCGCGTCGTCCAACGGAATCTCACGGCTGATCATCGAGACATTGTCGTCCTTGGAGGCCAGGATATTCTCGAGAGATTCGATCAGGGACGCGTTCTTGATGTAGTGCGACAGAGGTTTTCCCGGCTCGTCCGTGCCGCCGAGCTTCAGCTTCTTGACGGCCGACGCGTTCCACAAGACCAATTGACGCTCGAGATTGGTCACCAGAACTCCATCGGCCATGCAGCCGATGATGGTCCTGAGGCGGCTCTTCTCCCCGGCCAGCTCCAAGAGCCGCAGATCGCGTTCATGGTAGAGCCTTTGGGCTTCGAGCCGCAGCTCCCGCTTTTCGATGCCCCTCTTGACCAGAACGGAGAGGGTTTCCGGGGCAAAAGGCTTGGGCAGATAGTCGTACGCCCCTCTCTTGGTCGCCTCGACGGCCGTCTCGATTGTTGCGTATCCGGTGATGACGACGACAATGATTTCGGGGTCGATCTCATGGATTTTCTTGATCAAATCCAGGCCGCCGATGCCGGGCATCATGAGGTCGACGAGGATGAGATCGTAGGATTTCTCCCGGACTTTCTGGAGACCGATCGTCCCGTCCTCGGCGAGGTCGATCGCGTATCCTTCTTCGGCGAGGACGCGCTTACACCCTTCCCGGATCCCCATCTCATCATCCACGACAAGAATGCTGGCTTGCGTGTTCAACGGCGTTCTTTGCTTTTTTTGAGGAGTTGATCGACGCGTTCGAGAAGGACGTCAGGCATGACCGGCTTTTCCAGAAAGTCGTCGGTTTTCATCCAGTAACCGTCGTCCTCCAGGGAAAAGCGATGGCCCGTCGCCGCGGCGACCGAGGTCACCATGAGAATCGGGATTTTCTTGAACAGCGGGTCGGTTTTCATCGTTTTGCTGAACGAGAATCCGGCGTCGTGTTTTTCCATGATCAAGTCGAGAATGACGAGGTCCGGCATCTCCGCCCGGACGCGTTCCAGGCCTTCCCGGCCGCTCGTGGCGGTGAGGACGTCATAGCCGTGATTTCCGAGAACGGCTTTATGCATTTCCAGGAAATCAGGGTCATCGTCAACCAATAAGATTTTTCCTTTGGTACTCATGGTCCTTTCCTTCCGGGGCATTCGTGATGTCCTCGACCGGGCTTTCGTTTTTCATCCATTCTTTTTGACCGAGGACGGGCATGAGGATGATGAACGCGGCTCCCTCTCCCAGACGGCTTTCCACGGAGATCGTTCCCTGGTGCTTGGAGACAATGCTGTAGACCAGGGCCAGGCCGAGCCCGGTTCCCTTCTCCTTGGTCGTGAAGAAAGGATCGAAGAGCCGGGTGAGGTGTTTTTCGGGGATTCCCTTGCCCGTGTCCTGGATGCGGATTTCGATTTTCGGACCAGGCTTGACGACCCGGCTTGTGACCGTCAGCATGCCCTTGTCGTCCATGGCCTGAGCGCCGTTAAGGATGATGTTGAAAAAAACCTGCTTGAGGAGATCGGGGTCGGCAAACGTCGTGGGGAGCGCCGGGTCCAGGTGAACCTGAACGTCGATGTTGTGAAAAAGCGATTGTTTGATCAGGAGGGAGAGGGCTTCTTCGATGACCAGGTTGACGTTCACCAGTCCCGGCCGGATTTTCGTTTCCTTGGCGAAACTCAGGAGGTCCTTGATGATCTTCGCCGCCCGGTCCGCTTCCTGGCAGACGAGGTTGATGTCTTTCTGCCATTTCTCGTTCTGGCTCATCTCCTTCTGCAGAATCCGGCTGAACATCATGATCGTTCCGATGGGATTGTTGAGCTCGTGAGCCACGCCCGCCGCGAGCTGACCGAGGGAGGCCATCTTTTCCGTCTGGATGAGCTGCCGTTGGGCCCGCTCCAGCTCTTCGTGGGAGCTCTTGAGCTGCTGGTGAGATTTTTCGAGACGCGAGTAGAGGCCCCTGAGACTCTCCAGGAGGTAGTGATAGCACATCTCCATCTCGGCCAATCCCTGGACGACGGCCTTGGCCTTTTCCCGGCAGGAGCTGTAGCCGCAGGCCCCGCAGTCCAGGTTCTGGTCGGGATATTTTTTTCCCAACTGGACCAGAATCGCGTCGATCTCGGCTTCCGATGGATCGGGCACGGACACATCCCTCGCCGAGAACTTTCGTCCCAGATCCAGATGGGCGAAGGTTGCGAGTTCCTCCACGCCGCCCGTGGACTCCGCCGTCTCCCGGGATTTTATGAAATCCACCACGATATGTTTTCGGCTGGGACCCGATATTTTCTTGTCCGTCACCGGCCCGTTGATGCACCCGTGACAAAACAACAGATCCAGGAACTTCGAACGGATCTTCCCTTCCTGAAGCTGTTTCACCGCCCGGATGGCCTCTTCGCCTCCCGCCTCCACGACGTAGTCCAGGTTCAAGAGGTCCTGGTCGAAGCCGACGCATTTGCTCATTCCCCCCGAAATGCTCAAGATCCTGCCCCGGCCGCCCCACGGCCCGTCGAATTCCGACGGGCTCTGCTCTTCGCGGATGATCCCTCTCTCTTCGAGCGCATGGGTGATGTCGTGATAGGTCAGGACGTAATCGATCGCGTTTTGGCTGTATCTGCTCATCCGTTCCCAAATCCGGGATATGCAGGGGCCGACATAGATCACCTTCGTCTCCGGTCCGCGGAGATGTTTGACGGCCATCCCGCAGGCAATCATCGGCGAGACGATCGGCACAAGCCGGCCGGCCAGAAGGGGCACGAATTTTTCGATATAGTAGACCAGCGACGGGCAGAACGACGAAATCCAGGAGGCATCGCCGTTCTCGCCGAGCCAGGAATGATAAGCCCGGGTCACCAGCTCTCCCCCGATTGCGGTCTCCCACACTTCGGAGAAACCGAGCTTCTTCAAAGCCGTCACGAGCTGACCGGGAGTGCCTTTGTCTAAAACCGCGGGAAAGGTGGAATCCAGGCAGATGATGACTTTGCGGCCGGAGTCGAGAAGCTTCAGGACGTGTTGGACGCCGGTATGGGCGCTGACCGCATCGTGGGGACAATCCTGGTAACAGATGCCGCAGAGAATGCATCGGCTCCAGATCCGCTTGACCTTCCCCTGGTCGATTTTCAGGGCGTTGGTCGGGCACACCCGGACGCAGCGATAACACTTCCGGCATCTCGCGTCTGAGATGCTGAGGATGTCCATGGAGATTGAAGAGATCTCAGGCTTTTTTCCGAGCGGCGGCGAGCTTCTCGATCTCTTCGATAAAGACCTTGGGGCTGACCGGCTTATCGAGAAACGCGTCGGCGCCCGTGACCTTGAGAATGTCCCCGCTGTTGGAAAACTCCAACCCCGTCTGGGCGCCGATGGACGTCAACAACAGGACGGGAAGGTCTTGATACTTTTTCTTGATCTTCTGGCTCAATTTGAAGCCGGAGTCGAACTGTTCCATCATGACGTCCAGGACGATCACATCGGGCCGGCTTTTTTCCAGTTTTTCGAGGCACTCTTTCGAGCTCCGGGCGGTCGTGACATGGAATCCCCTGTTTTTGAGGACGGCCGAATGCATCTCCAGGAAATCCGCGTCGTCATCGACGATCAGGATCTTCTTTTCTTTTTGCGGACCCGATTTCGTCGCCGGCTTCATCACCAGCGCCAGGATCCGGCGGAGGCTGTCCTGGTCCTCGACGGATTCCTCGACCCGTTCGACCAGCTTGCTTCCTTCGTAATATTGATATTGAATCTTGGAATCGCATTGGACGTGACAGCGGAAAATTTGCTTCAGGGCCTCTTCCGTGTCGGAATAATCCAAGGCCTGGCCTCTGAAGAACGGGCAGTCCGTCCATTCTCCCGGGTTTATCATGGCCATCAGTTCCGGGCAATACACGCGGACGAACGATTCCTTTTGTTTCTCCATGATCATTGACTCCGCCGATGTCGTGGAACGGACAGCGCGCCGGCCCTCATGCCGGCCCAAGGAAAAATACGCCCGCCTCGTTCATGAATAGCCGTCCACAACCATCGCAATTTTTTATGAATAGTATTTTTTAACATTCGAGTATAGGGCAAAAAATTCATAGAGTCAATCTTCGTTCGGGCGGAAAAAACGGGCCGCGGACGATTGACACCGATTCGGGCCGAATGGTATGGTGAGGGGCGATCCCGACAAGCCCATGGCGCTCAAAAACGCGTTGCGGATATTTCACGACCTCCCCCTTCGGCGCAAACTCATCCTGAGCTTCCTGGCGGTCATCGTCTTCGTCGGCATCATTACCCTGATTATCGGAACGAGGCTCGAGCACCGGACGATCATTTCCCTGGCCGAGACCAAGGTCCGCCACGACCTGGCGTCCGCCAGGATGGTTTACAATGAGCGGCTGAACAGCATCCGGGACACCGTCCGCCTGAGCGCCGCCCGGGAATTCCTCCGGGATTTCTTCCGCTCCGGGGCCAAGGACGATCTGGCGAAAAAACTGAACGGCCTGCGCGAGGATTTCAAGCTCGATATTCTCACCTTGACCGACGCCCGGGGCCGGGTCGTCCAGCGCGCCCGCCCGTCCGAAATCTCGGGAGACGACCGATCCGGGGATCCTCTGGTCAAACGCGCTCTTCTCAAACAGCTCGCCGCCGAGACGGAAATCGTTGCCCGCGAAGAGCTGCTCAAGGAAGGAGCGGATCTCGCCGGGCGGGCCTATTTCACCTTCGTCCCGACGGCCATGGCCGCGGAACGCGAGGAAGGCCACGAAGACCGGGGGATGATGCTCCGCGCGGCGGCTCCCGTCGTGGATGACAACGGCGCGCTTCTCGGCGTGCTCTATGGCGGGCAGCTCCTCAACAGGAACTACGAAATCGTCGACCTGGTCAAGGATATCGTTTTCAAAGGAGAAAAGTACAAAGGAAAGGATATCGGGACGGCGACGATTTTCCAGGGCGAGCTGAGAATCTCGACGAACGTGATCGACGCTCAGGGCAGCCGGGCTGTCGGGACGCTCGTTTCCCGGGAAGTCGGCGAGGCCGTGCTTCGCGCAGGCCGCTCGTATGTCGGCCGGGCTTTCGTCGTGACCCACTGGTATATCACCGCCTACGAGCCGATCAAGAATATCGGCGGCCAAATCATCGGCATGCTCTACGTCGGGATGCTCGAGCGTCCTTACATCGACATGAGAAACAGGGTCATGGGGACATTTACCCTGCTGGCGGGCCTCCTCACCCTTTTTCTTCTGGGGCTTCTGTCCTTCATCGCCTCCAACATCACTCGGCCGCTGCGGGTCATGGTCGAGGCCACGGACCGGATCGCCAGGGGCGACCTGGATCAACACCTCGAAATCAAGATGGGCGATGAAATCGGCCAGCTCGCCGTGGCCTTCAACCGGATGACCGCAGACCTCAAGGAGGCCAACGAAAATCTCACCCAATGGGGACGGACGCTGGAGCGGCGGGTTGAAGACCGGACCCAGGAATTGAAGGAAGCCCAGGGCCAGCTTATCCGTTCCGAGAAGCTGGCCTCGCTGGGCAAGATGGCGGCCGGCGTCGCCCACGAGATCAACAATCCCCTGACCTCGATTCTCATCAACGCCGCCCTCATGCTCGAGAAAGTGGACGCCCAGAACCCGTTCCATGAGTCCCTGACAATGATCTCCGACGAGACCGAGCGCTGCGCCCAGATCGTGAAGGGGCTTCTCGAGTTCGCCCGCCAGACGCCCGCCCAGACGACCCTGGCCGACATCAACGACGTCGTGGAGCGGACCGCGCAGCTCCTGGAAAAACAGGCCTCCGTCCGGAATATCAAACTGATCAAAGAGCTCGACCGGTCGCTCCCCCAGATGGAGCTCGATAAAAACAAAATCCAGCAGGTTTTTTCGAACCTGATCATCAATGCCATCGAGGCGATGCCGGGGGGCGGGACTCTGACCATTGCCAGCCGCCGCGGCGGCAAGGGCGGCTGGTTCGAAATTGTTTTCGCCGACACGGGCGTCGGCATTCCCAAAGAAAACCTGCCGAAGCTGTTCGACCCGTTCTTCACCACAAAAACAGTCGGGACGGGGTTGGGACTGGCCGTCAGCTATGGAATCATCCACCAGCGGGGCGGGACGATCTCGGTCAAAAGCGAAGTTGGACGAGGATCGGTTTTTACGGTAATATTACCCCTTGAGGAAAAAAGCTCCGAGGAGGCTCAAAATGACTGATCAACCCAAAAGAAAAATCTTGGTCGTCGACGATGAGATCACGGTCTGCAAAAGCATCCGGCAAGCACTCATGAATGACGCGTATGAGATCGACACCGCCCTCAGCGGCGAAGAAGCCCTCAAGAAAGAGGACGAGAAAAAGTATGAGGTCATCATTGCCGACCTGATGATGCCGGGGCTCAGCGGGCTGGACCTCCTCAAGTCGTTGAAGGGAAAGAACGCTCAGGCCAAGGTCATCATGGTCACGGGCTATCCGACGATGAAGACCACGGTCCATGCCATGCAGATCGGTGCGTTCGATTACCTCCCCAAGCCTTTTCTTCCCGGCGAGCTGCGCAGCCTCGTGGCCCGGGCGCTGGCCGCTGTCGATAAAGACAAGTACGAAAAGCCCGGTTAAGACCGGCCGCGCAGAGCCTTCGTCAGCCGTCCAGGCAATTTCAACAAATTTGGGCGATGGGAGGCGTCGATTCCGAGCCTTAAAAATCCTTCGACTGGAAAGGACAAGCTGACGATAAAAAGACTTCTGGCCGGATTGGGAGCGGCCGCCTTTTTCGCGTCCCTGGTCTTTACCCGGGGGGCCGGACAGGAGGGGCCGCACTTAGGAGCGAACGCGGATGCCAGGCCGGATTTGGTCACAAGCCTTGAATCGTCCGGGAAAGTCGCTTTTATCAAGAGCTTCTCCCTGACGGTCACCGTCAAAAACACAGGAACAGCACCGTCCCCGGAATCGCTCTGTGAAATCACGGTCAGAAACGCCCATGCCCCCCGGCAACTGTTGAGAAAATTCGAGAAAAAGATCAGAGAACTGACCCCCGGAGACAGTTTCGGTTTCTCGTCCCCTCTGAAGCTGGGGATGGGGTTGTTTGAGATCTGCGCGACGGTCGACCCGAAAAATAAGATCCCTGAGCAGGATGAGGCCAATAACCGGTCCTGTATCACGATCGCAGGGAAGTAGTTCGATGCCTTGACGCGCGTACCCCGAAAGGGTACAATCGTACCCGATATGAGTACAACGCGAAAGGAAAGTGCGCCGGGCACGGCTCTTTTTGGAAAAATCAGGCGGGCAGTTTTGTCTTTGCTTTATGCCCGGGCTGATGAAGAATTTTATATACGACAGATCCTGCGGACAATCGGCGCCGGCCACGGTTCTGTACTGAGGGAGCTTAAACGTCTAGCCGAAGCCGGGATTCTCCGCCGAACCGCGCGAGGTCGGCAGGTTTATTACCAGGCGAATCCGGACTCGCCGATATTCCCCGAACTTAAAAGCTTGATCGTAAAAACGGCGGGCATAGGTGATATTTTATTAAATGCCTTGGATCCTTTAGCGGAGCGCATCAAGATCGCTTTTATCTTCGGTTCGATTGCCAAAGGCGAAGAGACCCGACGCAGCGACATAGATTTGCTTGTCATTGGAGACGTTTCGTTCATGGACGTCGTGACGAACCTTCAAATTGCCCAAAAAAACACCGGGCGGGAAATTAACCCAACGGTCTATCCCTTGAAAGAATTCAAATTGAAGATCGAAACGAACCAACATTTTCTTGCGACAATTCTGGACGGACCAAAATTATTTTTGATCGGGGATGAGAATGAGCTTGGCCGACTGGCAAAGAAACGGCTGGCTGGTCGTTCATAAGACCAGTCCAGAAGAAATCGCGGGACTTCTAGCCATCGCGGACCGCGACTTAGTCGAATGCCAGGCTTCTGGATTAAGTCCCGACTGGCGTTTAGCTATCGCTTTTAATTCGGCTCTCCAGACGGCTACTGCGGCCTTAGCCGCTTACGGTTTCCGAGCGGCCCGTGAGGGACATCATTATCGGATCATCCAATCTCTGGTTTTAACCGTGAACGCAGAATCGGATTTGGTCGTTCAGTTCGATGGCTTTCGAAAGAAACGAAATATTAGCGACTACGAGCGAGTCGGTGCTGTCTCTATTCAAGAAGCTGGCGAAATGCTTGCATTGGCCAAGAGCCTGAGGCAGAGAGTAGGGGAGTGGCTGAGAAATAATCATCCCGAACTCCTCGAGGAATAACGATGCCGACCTTTCCCTTCCCTTGCACCTTCATGATCCCGCGATTCTATTCCCGCTACTTCCGCGATTTGACATATTCTTCGCCTATGATTTACGACTAATCATGATGGGAAGTTTGAAGGACTTTTCTGCCTTCCTCTCATCCCGAATGCAAAGGGAGCAAACCGGTGCCGCGTATTTTCGATAATATTGAAACCGACCTTTTGCCTGCCCTTCAGGAAACGCTTGCTTTATCAGACCGGGCCGACTTCTGCGTAGGCTATTTCAATCTACGCGGTTGGAAGGCTCTAGATTCTTCTCTAGAGCGATGGTCCGGCGGCGAAGGTCGTTGTTGTCGTCTTCTTGTCGGAATGCAGAGAATACCTCAGGAGGAGATTCAGGCCCTGCTCGGACTGATGAAGGACGGTGGCGATATCGATCAAGCGACCGCCTTGAGGCTCAAGAAGGAGCTCGTCGAAAAGTTTAGAGAGCAATTGACGGTCGGCGCGCCTACGAACGAGGATGAGTCCGGTCTCCGGCGGTTAGCCGCGCAGATCAAGACTAAGAAAGTGGTCGTCAAGCTGTTCCTACGCCACCCATTACACGCTAAGTTGTATCTCCTTTTCCGTCCGGACCCCATCAATCCGACCGTCGGGTTCTTGGGAAGCAGCAACTTAACGCTCGCCGGGCTTTCGCGTCAGGGAGAGTTGAACATCGATGTGCTCGACCACGACGCTTGTAACAAGCTGGCGCGATGGTTCGAAGACCGCTGGAACGATCATTGGAGTATCGACATTTCCGAGGACCTCGTGAAGGTCGTGGAGCAAAGTTGGGCACGAGAGGAACTCATCCCACCCTATCACATTTACGTCAAGATGGCTTACCACCTCTCGCGCGAGGCCCGCGAGGGAATCGCCGACTTTAACCTCCCACCAGAGCTGAAGAGCAAGCTATTCGGTTTCCAGGAAGCGGCGGTGAAAATCGCCGCGCATCATATCAATAAGCGGGGGGGCGTGTTAATCGGCGATGTGGTCGGCCTCGGTAAGACGCTTATGGCCACGGCGCTGGCGCGCATCTTTGAGGACGATTACGACCTTGAAACCCTCATCATCTGTCCAAAAAACCTGCTCCCCATGTGGAACGACTACCGCGAGCGCTATCATCTTCGTGGCAAAGTGCTTTCTTTGAGCATGGTCGGGCGCGAATTGCCGGATTTACGGCGCTATCGTCTTATCGTGATCGACGAGAGCCACAATCTCCGCAACCGCGAGGGAAGGCGTTATTCTGTCATCCGCGATTATATCAAGAAGAACGACAGCAAATGCGTCTTGTTGTCCGCCACGCCTTATAACAAAACCTATCTTGATCTGTCCAACCAGCTGAGACTTTTCCTGGCGGAGGACCTGGAACTCTCCATCCGCCCGGAGAGGTTGCTCACCGACTTGGGGGAAACCGAATTCATTCGACGCCATCAATGTTCTCCCCGGTCCTTAGCCGCCTTTGAGAAGAGCGAGTATGCCGACGACTGGCGCGATCTTATGCGTCTATATCTAGTCCGGCGGACGCGCAGTTTCATCATGGAGAACTATGCCGAAACGGACCCGCTAAACGGCCGCAAATTCCTGCCGCTCGAAGACGGGAAACCCTATTACTTCCCCGCCCGAGTGCCGAAGAACGCCGAGTTCACGATCGATGAAAAAAATTCGAAAGACCAATACGCCCGGCTCTACTCGGCCGAAGTCGTGAGCACGATCAATGGCCTCCATCTGCCACGTTACGGTCTAGGCAACTACGTTGCTCCTTCCCCCGACACACCGCCGACGTCGGCTGAGGACAAGGTTCTTCAGAATCTTTCCCGAGCGGGTATACGTCTTATGGGTTTCTGTCGCACGAACCTCTTCAAGCGGCTGGAGTCGAGCGGCCAGGCCTTCATTCAGTCCGTAGAGAGGCACATCCTGCGCAATTTCGTCTATCTCCACGCCATAGAGACCGGGGAAGCTTTGCCTATCGGAACCCAGGACGCCGGATTTCTCGATGCCCGGATCAGCGATGAAGATGCCGATGCGCCCGAGACCATGTTTGAGAACGATGAAGACAACGTTTTCGGCGCCGAAGATTTCTCCGCTTTGCGGACGCCGGACGATTTTAAACGACGCGCCTCCGATACTTATCGCAGGTTCGCCACACAAGGAAAAAACCGTTTCGATTGGCTCCGGCCCGGCCTGTTCGAAAAGGTTCTGATGGAAAACCTCCGGGCCGACGCGGAAGCGCTTATCGAGGTTCTTGAGAAATGCGGTGGGTGGGAGCCGGGCCGGGATGCCAAGCTGAACGCACTCCATATCCTACTCACTAAGAAACACCCCCGAGAGAAAATGATCATCTTCTCGCAATTCGCCGACACGGTGCACTATCTGGAAAAGCAGCTCAAGCAGCGGGGCGTCGATAAAATCGCCGGAGTGACGGGCGACTCGTCCGATCCGACCGGCCTCGCTTGGAGATTCAGCCCCGAGAGCAACGAGAAACGCGACCGCGTTGGACCCGATGACGAACTTCGAGTCCTCGTTGCTACGGACGTCCTTTCCGAAGGGCAGAACCTCCAGGACTGCGCTATCGTTGTCAACTACGACCTCCCCTGGGCCATCATTCGTCTGGTTCAGCGGATAGGGCGCGTGGACCGTATCGGCCAGCGAGCTGAGAAAATCATCTGCTACTCGTTCCTGCCCGCCGCCGGCGTCGAGCGAATTATCCGTCTGCGAGCGCGGGTCCGCCAACGCTTACACGAAAACGCCGAGGTTGTCGGCATGGACGAGGCCTTTTTCGAAGACGACCGAAACGATGAAGCTGTCCGTGATCTCTTTACCGAGAAGGCGGGCATCCTCGACGGCGATGCCGACACGGAAGTGGATCTCGCATCCTACGCCTACCAAATCTGGAAGAACGCCATCACGGCCGATCCAAGGCTAGAAAAAACCGTTACTGAACTTCCTCCGGTCGTCTTTTCTACAAAGCCGCACCGGCCGACTACGAGCGCGCCGGAGGGTGTGGTCGTTTATTTACGCACGGCGGAGGACAATGACGCCCTGGTCTGGATGGATTCAAGCGGACGTGTCGTCACCGAGTCCCAGAAGATCATCCTGGACGCTGTCAATTGTGACCCGGAGACGCCAGCGATGCCGCGGCTTGAAGTCCATCATGACCTTGTCTGCCGGGGAGTGGAGCAAATACTGAAAGAAGAGAAGTCCATCGGAGGGCAGCTCGGCCGTCCCTCAGGGGCGCGTTTCCGTGTCTATGAACGTCTCAAGCAGTACGCCGAGGAAGTAAAGAATACGCTCTTCGATCGGCAGGAAATACACAGGGCCATTGAGGAAATATACCGCTACCCCCTCCGTGAAGCGGCCAAAGACGCGTTGAACCGCTTGTTCCGGTCCCACGCCTCCAACGAGGATATCGCCCAAAAGGTCATAGCTTTGCGCGATGCCGATGCGCTTTGCGTTAAAGATAAGGAAGCCGAATCGCGGGAGCCGCGTATTATATGCTCGATGGGTTTTTCCGCTCCGATTACAGATGCTTCGGTTCGGCCGGACACCCTGGGAGAGAAGTAGTCTATGCCGCTCGGAATCGCAGAAGGCCGAAATCTTTTAACCGGCTATGAGTTCAGGACACTCTTTATCGAAGAACTCGGCTGGAACCGATGTAATGCGCGGCTCGAAATTCCGGTTGACGACAAGGCCTACGCGTTATCCGCTATCGCCGAGAAATGCGGTATGGTGGCGTTTGTTTGCGATCCTGGAACCGATGGCCGAATTCCGGACTACCCGACTCGACGTAAAATCGAGCGTCAAGTCGATAAAAGCGCTCACGAACATCTCATCATTTTCACCGATGGAAACCAGATTGCTCAAGTTTGGCAGTGGGTTCGCCGCGAACACGGCAAGCCTGCCTTGTGCCGAGAATATTCTTATCATGCCGGGCAAGCCGGAGACATGCTCATTCAGAAGATACGGTCCCTGGCTGTCAGCCTTGAAGAGGAAGAGAATCTCACGCTCCCCGACGTAACTTTCCGGGCTCAAAAAGCATTCGATGTCGAGCGCGTCACGAAGAAATTCTACGACCGCTTCAAGACCGAGCATGCCGAGTTCCTCAAATTCCTGGACGGTATCCCAGACGACGAAATGGAACGCTGGTACGTTTCGGTGATGCTCAACCGCCTGATGTTCATCTACTTCATCCAGAAGAAGGGTTTCTTGGGCGTCGGCGACACCGACTACCTTACGCATAAGCTCGCACAGTGTCGGGCCGAACTCGGCAAGGATCGTTATTATCGCGACTTCCTCTGCCCGCTCTTCTTCGAGGGTTTCGCGAAGAAAGAGGAGGAACGCTCCGAAGAGGCCAAGACGTTCCTTGGCAAGGTGCCCTATCTCAACGGCGGGATCTTCATGCCGCACCAGGTCGAGCAATTGTACGGCAAGACCATCACCATCTCCGATACGGCATTCAAGAAACTGTTCGAATTTTTCGACACCTATCACTGGCACCTCGATGAGCGTCCCCTAAGGAACGACGATGAGATCAATCCCGACGTCCTCGGTTACATCTTCGAGAAATACATCAACCAGAAGCAGATGGGCGCGTACTACACCAAGGAGGACATAACCGATTATATCGGCAAAAACACCGTAATCCCGTTCCTCTTCGACGCAGCGCGAGAAAAATGCAAGGTTGCCTTCGAAGGTGAGCGGCCGGTCTGGCGGCTTCTTCAGGAAGACCCCGACCGCTACATCTACAAAGCTGTGCGGCACGGGATGACATGGAGCTATCGCCCCAGGAATATCGACAAGAACGAGGGAGATCCGCTGCCGAAGCCGTTGCCCTTGCCCCCGGCGATCGAGGAGGGCGTCGATCCGACCAAGCCCAATCTCCTTGAGCGACGCAAGCCGTGGAACAAAGTTGCGCCGCCGAATTACGCTCTGCCGACCGAGATTTGGCGGGAGGTGATGGCGCGGCGTAAGCGCTACGAGGAGGTCAAGGGCAAGCTCCTTGCGGGCGAAGTCCGTTCCATCAACTACCTCATCACCTATAATCTCGACATCCGCCAATTCGCACAGGACGTGATCGAAAACGCCGAAGGGCCGGAGCTTCTCGTCGCCTTCTGGCACGCAATTGCCGGAAAAGCCGATTCTCAAGGTATCACGATACTTGATCCGACCTGCGGCTCCGGCGCTTTCCTCTTCGCCGCGCTTAACATTTTGGATCCTCTCTACGAAGCATGCCTGGAGAGGATGCGCTTCTTCATTGAGGAATGGGGCGAAGGCGGGAAGAAAAACCATCCCAATTACTACAAACTATTCGCAGAGATGTTGAAGCGAGTGGAAGAACATCCCAATCCCCGTTACTTCATCCTGAAGTCCATCATCGTTAACAACCTTTTTGGCGTGGATATCATGGAGGAGGCGGTCGAGATCTGTAAACTACGCCTCTTCCTGAAACTTGTTGCGCAGATCGAGCGCGTCCAGGACATCGAGCCCCTGCCGGACATCGACTTCAACATCCGTGTCGGCAACACACTCGTCGGCTTCTCTTCACTCGAAGAGGTAAGAGCCGCCGCGGAAAGAGAATCAACGGGACAAAGCCGACTCGTCTTTGGCGAAATAGAAGCTCATATTAAGCGCATCGAGGAGGATGCAGAGATCTCCGGCCGCGCTTTCCGCGAGTTTCAAGATATGCAAACCGAACGAGGTATATCTCCCAAGAAGTTCTCCGCAACTAAAGGAGATTTGCGTTCACGACTCAAAAAATTAACCGGCGAGCTCGACCGGTTCCTTGAAAAAGAATATCGATCCAGAAAGGCCGAGCTATTCGATAAAACCAATTTTTCGCGCAAGAAGAAATCCGGCGACAGCTTAGAGGAGTGGCGGAAATCTCACCGACCTTTCCACTGGTTGGCTGAGTTTTACGGTATCCTCAATATGGGCGGATTTGATGTAATTATCGGAAATCCACCGTATGTGGAATATAGCAAGACTAAAGGGGATTACACAATATTGGGATATAGAACAGAAGAATGCGGGAACCTTTTTGCTTACGTTTGGGAACGGTCGATTGTACTTGCGAATTCCTTCGGGCGCATTGGACTAATTATTCCTGTCGCGTCAGTATGCACGGATGGCTATACGGCGCTACGTCAATTATGGCTTTCTAGTGGCGACTTGTTTGTTGCAAACTTCAATGACCGCCCCGGGAAACTGTTTGATGGACTGGAACATATTCGTTTGGCGATTGTTCTCCTCGGTAAATATAAAGGGACGGATTTTCGGACCCAGATTACGCGATATAACAAGTGGCACACGGAGGCTCGCGATCATCTTTTTCATTCGATCAGATATGTCGACGCGACTGGCCTTGCAAGAAGCGGATCGATTCCCAAGATTGGCTCAGCATTAGAGGCCAGTGTTCTGGCGAAAATAGAAGCTTCTAAGAAGGAATTACGTGATTTCATTGTGCCTACTGGCGGCTTTAGAATTTATTACACACGCAAATTGAGTGGGTTCGTCCAGATTCTCGACTTTGTACCGTCCATCATGGATGGGCGCGGCAAGAAACGAGAACCTTCCGAAATGAAAGTGGTGTCCGTAATTAATAAAAAGGAACGCGACGCTTTTCTATGTGTGCTCAACTCCAGCCTATTTTTCTGGTACATAACAATTTTATCAGATTGTAGAAACTTGAACATGCGGGAAGTGCTTGAAGTCCCGTTCGATTATAGCGCGTTAAATCAGAGGGAGATCGATAAGATTGTGCCCTTGGCATTGAAGCTGATGGCCGATTTCAAGAAGAACTCGAAGGTCATTGCCATGAATTATAAGGCCTGGGGAACGATGAATATCCAGTGCATCTATCCAAAATACTCCAAGTCCATCATAGACGAAATCGACGACGTCCTAGCGAGACATTATGGCTTCACGGATGAGGAGTTGGATTTCATTATCAACTACGATATCAAATATCGCATGGGCCAAGAGGCCGAAGCGAGCAATGAAGCATGAAAAAGCCCGGGAGAAACGATACTTACCCCTGCGGCAGCGGTAAAAAGTTCAAGAAATGTTGTCTTTTAAGCATAAGGTATCATCCGAGAATTATCCGACATTTGCCTGAGGAATTAGAACGAGAAATTAAAGAGAGAGAAAGTGCGGAACAACTGAAGAAACAGAGATACGGTGAAATCCGGCCTATCATCTATGCCGATTTCGATAGGAAGAGGTTCGTTGCTGTAGGAAGCCAGCTTTATTGGTCTTCTCAGTGGCAAACATTTATTGATTTTCTCATGGATTACATAAAACACGTGCTGGGAAGTCATTGGGGAAATGCAGAAATAGCGAAGCCGTTGGAGCATCGGCACGAAATTATGAAATGGTACGACGCGATGTGCCGTTTTCAGATAAAACAAGTAAAGGGGACAAATGGTCTAAAAGAAGCGATTCCGAATGGTCCAATGCTCTCCTACCTTCTTCTGTCATATGATCTCTACACTCTTCGTCATCATAATGCACTCCAAAATAAGCTGATTAGCCGACTTAAAAATCCGGAACAATTCCAAGGTGCCCGTCATGAATTATTTGCCGCAGCCACCTGCATACGCGCTGGCTTTAAAATAGAATATGAAAATGAAGCCGATCGCAGCAAAAAACACGCTGAATTTAATGCGACGCATAATTCAACGGGTCAAAAAGTTTCGGTGGAAGCAAAAAGCCGTAGAAGAGAGGGAGTACTTGGCCACCCAGGAACAAGGAATACGGATGATAAGATACGTTTGTGCATTGGGAGATTACTAAATGCGGCTTTGTCAAAAGCCTCGATCGATCCTTTGGTCGTTTTCCTTGATTTGAATATACCTCCGTTATCCGTCCGATTGTTTGAAAAGCCTTGGATAGATGAAATTAACATAACTTTAGATCGGGTGGAACAGAAGTCCGAAGGAAAAAATCGATACAATCTGATCGTTTTATCAAATATGCCTTTCTATTACGACAAAAGTGACAATCCTTCTCCTAGAGGTGATATCTTATCTGTTATCGCCAAACATCCTGTGATTCCGGTTTCCCACCCTGAAGCTCTTCTTGCTATTCATGATGCAGCCAATAAATTTGGCAATATTCCCATTAAATTTGAAGAATAAGGATGAAGGATGATAAAGCACGATTTGGCTTTCCAACAGGAGGATGGCTGGCTATTCGAGCGAAAGAGCTGCTCCGACCATGTCTTGACAATAACATCAAAGATGAGGAATCGGACTTCATTTTCAACTACTGAGGCTGCCGATGAACATCGGATATTACGTCAAAGCGCGAGAAATCCTATCACTCAGCGATACAATAAGAAAGATCGCGTCGTCATATGAAGAGAAGGGAAAAAAGCGTGAGTAGCCTGGATCGGATTCTCCGCCTGAAGGAAGGCCATTTCTTTGAACGAGATGTCATCTGAAGCCTCGTTTTGTTGTAGCATATTATGCAAAAAGCCGAAGGGACAGTTGAGAAATGATCAATCGCAATGATGACCAACTGAAGAATCGATCTGAAATTATTCTTTACCAGACGGAGGATGGTCAAACGCGGATCGAGGTGCGGTTGGAGGACGATTCGGTCTGGCTGACGCAGGTGATGATGGCGGAGCTTTTCCAGACCTCTGTGCCCAATATCAACATTCATATCCGCAACGTGTTGGAGGAACGAGAGCTGTCCGCCGAGGCAACTATTAAGGATTACTTAATAGTTCGCCGGGAAGGCGCGCGCCAAGTCCAGCGCCCGGTGAAATTCTACAACCTCGACATGATCCTTGCCGTGGGCTATCGGGTGCGGTCGCACCGGGGCGTGCAGTTCCGCCGGTGGGCCACCGAGCGGCTGCGGGAGTATCTCGTCAAGGGTTTTACGATGGACGATGAGCGACTCAAGGAGGGCCGCACTCTTGGGGCAGACTACTTTGACGAGCTCCTGGAGCGAATCCGGGATATCCGGGCCTCGGAAAAGCGCTTCTACCAGAAAATCCGAGACATTTATGCTCTCTCCGTCGACTACGATCCGAAGGCCGAGGAAACGCTGGAATTTTTCGGTATTGTCCAGAATAAACTTCACTGGGCGATTGCGGGCAAAACCGCCGCCGAGATCATCTCAGAACGCGCCGCTGCCGAAAAACCGAATATGGGCCTGACAAGTTGGAAGGGCGCAAAGGTACGCAGGCCCGATGTGACAGTGGCCAAGAACTACCTTTCCACCGATGAGATTTCCGAGCTAAATCGTATCGTCGTGATGTACCTCGACTACGCAGAGGATCAGGCCGGCCGCCGCCGTCCACTGCATATGCACGATTGGCGCGCCAGGCTCGACGCCTTCCTGAAGTTCAATGAACGGGAAATCCTGAAGCATGCGGGAAAAATCTCTATGGAAGTAGCCCAGGCGCTCGCGCTCGATGAATACGAGAAGTTCAACCAGCGGCGGCTTGAAGAGGAAGCCCGGCGCGAGGCGCTAGCGGATAATGCTTTCGAAGAAGCGGCCAGGCGGATAGAAAATAAAGCAAAGGAGCGAAAGGCCCTTCCGCTTCCGCGAAAGAAATACGGAAAACGCCGCAAGAAAACGAGCAAAAAAGCATAAATCAGCAGGCGGCCGGCTGTGTGGGCTGAAAAACCCGGCTTACCGGCCGCGCAGAGCCTTGGTCAACGTCGTTCCGATTTCGGCCGGGCTCTGGGCGACATAGACTCCCGCCTCCGCAAGGGCTTCCATTTTTTCCTTGGCCGTTCCCTTCCCTCCGGCGATGATCGCTCCGGCATGGCCCATCCGCCGGCCGGGGGGCGCCGTCTGCCCGGCGATGAACCCGACCACCGGCTTCCGAAATTCCTTCTTGATATAGGCGGCGGCTTCGTCCTCGGCCGTCCCGCCGATTTCGCCGATCAGGATAACCGCTTCCGTCTCGGGATCGCTCTTGAAAAGACTGAGAAGCTCGATGTATTTCAGCCCGACGATCGGGTCGCCGCCGATGCCGATGGCCGTGGATTGGCCGTAGCCCTGCTTCGAGACCTGCTGGACGGCTTCGTAGGTCAAGGTTCCGGAGCGGGAGATGATGCCGACCGTCCCGGGCGTGTGGATATGCCCGGGCATGATCCCGATCTTGCACTTGCCGGGGGAGATGATCCCGGGCGTGTTGGGGCCGATCAAGCTCAGCGGCTTTTCCCGGAGATAGGTCTTGACCTTCATCATGTCGAAGGTCGGGATGCCCTCGGTGATGCAGACGACGAGCCTGATGCCCGCGTCCGCCGCCTCCATGATCGCGTCCGCCGCGGCGTACGGAGGGACGAAGATGGCCGCCGTGTCCGCGCCCTCGGCCTTGACCGCCTCGGCCACGGTGTTGAAGACGGGCACGCCGAGATGGGTCGTCCCGCCTTTGCCCGGGGTCATGCCCGCGACGACGCGCGTTCCGTATTCGATCATCCTCTGGGTGTGGAACGTGCCTTCGCCGCCGGTGATCCCCAGGACCGCGACTCGCGTGTTTTTATCGACGAGAATGCTCATGATTGTCTCCTCACCTCTTCCTTATTTCACCAGGGAAACGACTTTTTCCGCGGCTTCCTTCATGCTCCCGGCCATCGAGAGCGGCAGTCCCGACTCTTCCAGAATTTTTTTGCCGAGGTCGACATTCGTCCCTTCGAGGCGCATCACGATGGGGATATGCGTCTTGAGCTCCCTGGCCGCCTTGACCACGCCGCTGGCGATCATGTCGCAGCGGACGATCCCGCCGAAGATGTTGATGAGGGCCGCTTTCACGTCCTTGTCCGAAACGAGGATTTTGAAGGCGTTGGTTACGGCCTCTTCGGTGACGCCGCCGCCGACATCGAGGAAGTTGGCCGGCATGCCGCCGCTGTATTTGATGATATCCATCGTCGCCATGGCCAGGCCTGCGCCGTTGACCATGCAGCCGACGTTTCCGTCGAGCTTGATATAATTCAGGTTGAATTTCGAGGCTTCGACTTCGAGCGGCGATTCCTCGTCCAGGTCGCGCATGGCCTGGATTTCCGGGTGGCGGGCGAGGGCATTGTCGTCGAAGTTCATCTTCGCGTCGAGGGCGATGACATCCCCGAGTTTCGTGATCAAAAGGGGATTGATCTCGGCGAGGGACGCGTCCGAGCCTTCGAATGCCTTGTACAGGCCCCCCAGGAATTTCACGGCCTGTTTGAGCGTTTCGCCGGAGAGTCCGAGGGCGAAGGCCAGTTTCCGGGCCTGAAAGCCGAGGAGTCCGGTCCCGGGATGGACGTATTCCTTGAAAATCAGCTCGGGTTTTTCCGCCGCGACTTTCTCGATCTCCACTCCTCCCTCGGTCGAGGCCATGATGACCGCGGCTTCGCGGGCCCGGTCGATGACGATTCCGAGATACAGCTCGCGCTGGATTTCCAGGGCTTCCTCGACGAGGAGCCTCTTGACCTTCTTTCCTTCCGGCCCGGTCTGGTGGGTGATGAGCGTCATCCCGATCATGTCTTTGGCCCGGCGTTCGGCTTCGTCGGGATTCAGAACGAGCTTAACGCCTCCGCCCTTGCCCCGGCCGCCGGCGTGGATCTGGGCCTTGAGCACGATCCGGGGTCCGATGCGCTCGGCGATCGCCCTGGCCTGAGCGGGCGTGTCGGCGACATCGCCGCGGGGCACCCGGACGCCGTACTTGGTCAGAATCTGCTTGGCTTGGTATTCATGGATTTTCATGCGTCTTTTCCTCTGTTTTTTTTTATTAAAATTGAAAGATAGCTCTGTCCCTTTTTGTCCGTTCCGCTGTTCCACCCGGTTCAAACCGGAAGAATTTTTATAACAGACGGACTTCCGGTTGTCAATTGCGGCGGAAAGCGGAAAATGCCG